>Ga0316232_1000097_pt1 | contig 141098 bp, 147 predicted proteins | sample TBHtaG_FD_206006 | JGI IMG/M metagenome (GOLD analysis project Ga0316232, IMG submission 206006) | Freshwater microbial communities from Trout Bog Lake, Wisconsin, USA - TBH18025_13 | ecosystem: Environmental > Aquatic > Freshwater > Lake > Hypolimnion/Profundal zone | place: USA: Wisconsin...
GATGGGCTCGGGCGCCATCGGCATCGAGTTCGCCTCGTTCTACCGCACCATGGGCGCCGAGGTGACCGTGGTGGAGCTGCTGCCGCAGATCCTGCCCGTGGAGGATGCCGAGATCGCAGGCCTCGCGCGCAAGCGCTTCGAGAAGCAGGGGATCAAGATCCTCACCGGCGCCAAGGTCACGAAGGTCGAGAAGGGCGCCAATTCCGTCACCGCAACCGTCGAGGGCGGCGACGGCAAGACCCAGCAGATCACGGCCGAAAAACTGATCTCGGCGGTGGGCGTGGTCGGCAACATCGAGAATATCGGCCTGGAGAAGCTCGGGGTGAAGATCGACCGCGGCATCGTGGTGACCGACGGCCTCGGCCGCACCAACGTGCCCGGCCTCTACGCCATCGGCGACGTCGCCGGCCCGCCGATGCTCGCCCACAAGGCCGAGCACGAGGGCGTCATCTGCATCGAGACCATCAAGGGCCTGCACACCCACCCGATGGACAAGGCCAAGATCCCGGGCTGCACCTATTGCCAGCCGCAGATCGCCAGCGTCGGGCTGACCGAGGCCAAGGCCAAGGAGCAGGGCTTTGCCGTGAAGGTCGGCCGGTTCCCGTTCGCGGGCAACGGCAAGGCGATCGCGCTGGGCGAGCCGGACGGGCTGATCAAGACCGTGTTCGACGCCAAGACCGGCCAGCTGCTCGGCGCCCACATGGTCGGCGCCGAGGTGACCGAGCTGATCCAGGGCTACGTGGTGGCGATGAACCTGGAGAGCACCGAGGAGGAGCTGATGCACACGGTGTTCCCGCACCCGACGCTCAGCGAGATGATGCACGAGAGCGTGTTGGATGCGTATGGGAAGGTGATCCATACGTAGGGGGATGGCCCATCCCACCGAGCCCCACGGCACGCCGTCAGCCGTGGGGCTCAGGTGAGGTGACTGCTTCGGAACCCACGATCTGACGCACCTGGCCGGACCTTTTACCAGGAACTCGACAGCGGCAAGCACAGGCTCTGCTCACAGAGCGGCGGCAATGAATCGAGCATCTTCCGCGTTTCATCGCGTAATTCTCAGACTTCCAATGCTCTTGGCGATCTTATTGAATGCCGCGATGAGCGTGTCTGAGCTGTTCGCCTGGATATACAAACCGTTCCCATACCGGGCACAATCCTGCAGAAGACTGACGCCCTGACTGTCGATCGGGTCGGATGAGACACTAAATCCGATCGTATAGATGGCAACGTTGGCCGATCCCGCATTGCGGCAAGCCAGACGTGTCAGCGCATCGAGGCCGGCGCGTCCCTGTGTGCCATTGGCAACACCCTGATTTGTCGACGGAAAATGGGCATCCGAATTGGTGCCATCCACGTTCGCAAAGAAGCCGTTGGACGAAAACAGTGATTTATTTGGGGACGCCCCCCAATCCAACCATGTGTTCGCCCCATCGGTCATCAGGATTATGATCTTGTTGACCGTCGCAGATCCATACGCAGCCGCGGTTCCATCAGAAAGAACACTGTTGGGTGAAATCGTCCGCCACCCCCACATAAAACCTTCGTGAATATTCGTCACACCGCCCACAATCATATTGTCTACAAGATTATTGAGCGTAGAAGAACTATTCGTCAAAAGCTGAAGCGGCTGACTGGTGCATCCAAAATTCGGGCCGTTTGGTCCAAGTTCCGCAACATAGGTGCCGGATTTTGCATTCTGAGGTTTTGCGTATTTACAGGCCCGGCCGACAGCATTCATGTAGGATGCGCTAACCCCCTGCGGTTGCTGATAGGAACATTTAGAATCACTGGTGTAGTCGTCCAGGTATGAATTGACGCCTATGAACGTTTTGTTGGCGTCGAAATAGGCTGGCGCAACGGTGGCCGAACCGCCTTCGTCCGGAGCAAAATAGGGAATGTACAGGGTATCGTTGCCCGAAACGCCGGTATCCGTAACATTCTGAGGATATGGCAGTGATTCAAAGCACCCAGCCCATGCCCAACTTTGAAACTGGGTTGTAAGCCGGGTGAAAATATCGAATCGACTGGTAAACCCGGCCGAGACTGCGCCACTGACATTCGACCAGTGATATTTCGATTGCCCTTGTGTATCCACCCAGTTTCTATAGCGATAAGTCGAGGGCGACACAGCAACGGACGCAGCAAACGGCGTGACCGATATTTTGGTTCCGGAAGCGAAATTACCGTTGGTAAATATGTAGCTTATGAATTTTTTGGCCGCATTCCTGAGTGACGATATTTTAGTAACTCCATCATCGCCGGCATTGTTCATCGAGCCCGTATTGTCGAGAACAAGGGCAATCTCGAAAATCTTCGGCATGGGGCTCGCGCACTGCGCGGAAGCCCCGGGATTGATGACATTGGTGCCCGTGATTTTTCCGAAGAAGACCGACGAAAGCTTATGCGCCTTCAATGTGATCTGCCGCGGATTTGAAGTTATCGCCAGAGGATCGATGACGAGACCCAGACTTCCCATCGCCCCGGTCATAGCCTGTTGCGCCATAGTGTTGAGACTATCTACCGTTGTACTCAACGGTGTCTGTCAGAGAAGTAAAACGGTCGCGTCTGCTGCAGCCTGGAGCTTCGTTTCGAGCCTTGTGGCGAAACCATAATCGATCGCAGCGCCGCCAATCATGAGCATAGGAATAGAGATAAACGCGAATAACGTCGCCACGTTACCGAGGCTTGCAGCTCTGAACGCCAGGCACAGATGTAACAGCCGTTCGAGCCGGCGGCATGCATAGAAACGTCGAATGAGCATTGAAGTTCTGTCGCAAGACCAGCATCAGAAGCAAGAACAATACTCATTGATAGAGACTAATATAGATATAAGTCTGCAGGCTCTCACGAAGTTTTGTCCACCTAGACATCCCACACTCTAGGGCTGTCTTGGAATCATATGCACGTTGTAGTTGATTGTCAGCCCTGGAGTTCGAAGTCTACCTACACGCTCCGAGCACGGGATCGACGATTGACGGGTTCGATCGATCTTTTGGGATACGGAACGAATGAGGCGACGGCCAGCCCCCCCATAGGGATGGGCTCGAATGGCGCCGCTCACCCCGGGAAGGTCACAGGCGCCCTCTCAGAGACTAGCGATCCGCAGGCTTGGCTTGAGGTTGATGGAACAGCCCTGCAGGGTACTGCACACGGGGCCGGACTTGATCGCAATCGGTATCGCGACGTGTTCGTCGTGTGATCGATCGCGTGGCGGAATCGTTCGTATCCCCGTCGGGCGATCAGAAAGGGGCGCGCTCAGAGAATGCGGCGCTAACGCTGCTCGAGAGGCGACACCAGTTCCGCCTCCTCTGGCGAGGGCACATACGCGCACCACTCGCAAATTCCTCGCTCGGCCCCCCGTTGCGCATTCCGTTGCGAGCAGAGCGGGCAGACCAGCAGGATCAGCCGGCCGCCGGCGCGCAACGCCAGCCCGCGGCCCCGGAACGTCACCTCGGTCGCCCCGTCGCTTGACGGTCGCTCCCGCACCCAGGCGCTCACCGGGTGCGCCCTCCGGCCGGCCGGTGATCCGCCTCACCGCGCCGTCCGTTCGATCCCATCCGCATGCCGAAGCCGCCCCCAGCGTTGCTGCCAAGATTGATCCTGCCGGGATAAGACGTGAGCCGGCGAATGGCTCCGCTTCGAGCTGTGCATGGAACCGGGATGCGGGCGGGACCGATCGCCCGTATGACTCACCCCCACGGGAACGGGAGCGAGTCGGGATCCGATGCAGGGCGAACACGGCGCGGCGGCCACCCGCCTGCCCACCTATGCCGACGTGGCGCGCGCGGCCGAGCGCATCGCGGGGGCCGCGCACCGCACGCCGGTGCTCACCTCCCGCACCGCCGACGCGCGGACCGGCGCAAAGCTATTCTTCAAGGCCGAGAACCTGCAGCGGGCCGGGGCCTTCAAGTTCCGCGGGGCCTACAACGCCATCAGCGCCCTGTCCGAGGCGGAGCGCACCCGCGGGGTGATCACCTTCTCGTCGGGCAACCACGCCCAGGCGATCGCCCTGGCGAGCCGGCTGCTCGGCGCCCCGGCCACGATCATCATGCCGGAAGACGCCCCGGCGGCGAAGATCGAGGGCACCCGCGGCTACGGCGCCGAGGTGATCCTCTACGACCGCTACAGCCAGGACCGCGAGGCGCTGGGCCGGTCGATCGCGGAGCCCCGGGGCCTGACGCTGATCCCACCCTTCAACCATCCCGACGTCATCGCCGGGCAGGGGACCCTCGCCCAGGAGCTGATCGAGACCGTGGGCCCCCTCGACGTGCTGGTGGCCTGCCTCGGCGGCGGCGGCCAGCTCGCGGGCTGCGCGCTCGCCGCCGCGCACCTGTCGCCGGGCTGCCGGGTGATCGGCGTCGAGCCGGAGGCCGGCAATGACGGGCAGCGTTCGTTCCGCGAGGGGACGATCGTGACGATCCCGGTGCCCCGCACCATCGCGGACGGGGCGCAATCGACGGCGCTGGGCGAGCTCACCTTCGGGATCATCCGCGAGCGGGTTGCCGACATCGTCACGGTTTCGGACGCACAGCTCGCCGAGACCATGCGGTTCTTCGCCAGCCGGATGAAGATCGTGGTCGAGCCGACCGGCTGCCTCGCGGCAGCGGCGGTGCTGCACGGGTTGGTGGACGTCAAGGACAAGCGGGTCGGCGTGGTGATCAGCGGCGGCAACGTCGATCTTGCGACCTTCGCGCGGCTCACCGCCGGGGCTGCGTGAACAGGCTGCGCGGCGGGCCACATGGTCAGCGACATACCGCGACCTCTGGATTGGCTGTTAACCCTCCACCTCATCCTGAGGTGCCGCAGCGAAGCGGAGGCCTCGAAGGAGGCCTCCAGCCAGCGCGCGATCCCTGGAGCCCTCCTTCGAGGCCCGCTTCGCGGTCACCTCAGGATGAGGGGGAATGGGTGGGATCAACCTGATCGGCAGCCTCTCGGGCGCCGAATGCCGGGCGGGTGTGACCCGGGCGCGGTGGACCGACTGCAACCCAATGCTTATCTTATCGGCGTCAGAATGCGCGTCCCCGGGCCTTGAACCCGGTTGGGCGGGAGGGTGACGATGTCGACTGGGTTCAAGGTTCTCTCGCTGACCGATCGGGCCGCCGACCGGATCAAGGCGATCATGGCGGATGCCGACCGGCCGATCGCCGGCCTGCGGGTCGGCGTCCGCAACGGCGGCTGCGCCGGCATGTCCTACACGATGGAATACGCTGAAGCCGCCAAGCCCGGCGAGGACGTGGTCGAGGATCGCGGCGTGCGGGTCTTCGTCGATCCGAAGGCGGTGCTGTTCCTGCTCGGTACCGAGATGGACTTCACCACCACCAAGCTCGCGTCGCAGTTCGTGTTCAACAACCCGAACCAGACCTCGGCCTGCGGCTGCGGCGAGTCCGTGGCGATCACGCCGGTCTCGGCCGACCGGATCCCCGCTCAGCTCTGAAGTCCCGGGTTTCGAAAGGGCGAACCCTTTCGCGGGTGCAGGGCAAAAAAGCCCTGCTGTACGGATCCTGCCCCCCCTCACGGGGGTCCAGGATCCGTAGGCCGGGGTTTCACCCCGACACCCCACCAAAGGACCTGTCCTTTGGAAACCCGTTACGCCACCTGCGACAGGGCCTCGGCGGTATCGTCTACGGCGCGGTTGCGGCCGCCACGCTTGGCCACGAACATGCACAGGTCCGCCCGCTCCATCAGCGAGGCCGGCGTGTCGCCCGGGCGGAAAACCGCGACGCCGAGGGAGACCGTGATCTTGCCGAGCGATTCGCCGGTCGAGCGCTTGACGAGCTCACGCCCCATCACGCTGGCGCGCACCGTCTCGGCCACCTGTCGCGCCGTGGCACGGTCGGCGCCCGGAAGGACGATCCCGAACTCCTCGCCGCCGAATCGGGCAAGGTGAGCCCGCCCGCTCGCCTTCTCGCGCATCACGATGGCCACGAGCCTGAGGACCTGATCGCCCGTGAGGTGGCCGTACAGGTCGTTGAAGCGCTTGAAGAAGTCGATGTCGAGGATGATCAGGCTCATCGGGCCGGCGCGCAGGCGGGCCTCGTCGATCGTCGCCTTCAGGGTCTCCTCGAAATGCTTGCGGTTCGACAGGCCGGTCAGGGCATCGGTGAGACTTTCGAGGCGGGTCGCCTCCAGCTTCTCGCGCAGGGTCTCGATCTCGCTGCGTGTCTCGCGCATGCGCGCTTCGAGGACCCGGTTGTTCACCGCGACTTCCCGGGTGGTGGAGGCCAGCGTCGCAACGATCTCGCCCAGGCGCGCCCCGCTCGGCGGACTCTGGGCCAGATCCTGGGTCAGGCCCCGCAGGGATTCGCCGTATTGGGCGGCAGACCCGAGCGATAAATCCAGGATTTCGGTGACGGCCGCGATCTCGCCCAGGACCACGCTGCTGATCGTATCGGCGGCGCTGGCGAGGCGGCGGCCATCCAGATAGGTTTCGTGAAGGTCGTCGATGTCGGCTTCGGTGAGGCTGCCGTTCCGGGTCGTCAGGCGCTTCACCGCGTCGCCGAGCAACGGCAGTTCCGCCGACACGTAGGCGTACCAGACGGCGTAGGCGCGCGGCGCGGCCGAGGGGCCATAATCGCGAATCAGATCAAGCGCCCGCTTCGCCAGCGCGAAGCTGCGATCCCGATCCGAATGGGTTTCAAGGCTCATGCCGGTCCCGCCGCCCCAGGACCCTGGCGCTTTCTCGCACCGCAGTCCGGAAACTAATCTACGGCAGGGTGGTAGACGGAAAGTTAAGCCGTATTGGCTCCCGTTATTTCTCTTTCTTCACCAAGACTGGTCGAAGCAGGAAGGCCGGCACGTGCGACCCGAGGCCGACGGGCGTGTCGCCCTCCGCCTCGTGCCGGCGCCCGCGCTCGTCGCGCCCCCGTTCGTCCCGCGCCCGCCCCTCGCGGGCCGGCTCGCGGCGCGGCTCCGGCGCAGGCCGGCTTTCCGCGCGCGGCGCGGTCGCGCCGCTGCGGTTGCCACGCGTCCTCGGACGGTCCGCGGATTCGGCGGCGCCCTTGTCGGCGCTCTTCTCGGCACTCCTGCCGCCGGCCTTAGCCGAGCGGGACCCGCGGCGGCCCTCTCCGGAGCGGCCGCGATGGCGGGTTCCGGTCTCGCCGCCGGAATCGGACACGGTAGACAGATCGCCGTCGAGCCATAGGATCGGCTGGCCGATCAGCGCCTCGATGGCGCCGAGCGAGCGGGCATCCTCCGGGGAGACCAGGGTGTAGGCGGTGCCGGCCCGACCGGCGCGGCCGGTGCGGCCGATCCGGTGGACGTAATCCTCCGGATGGTGCGGCACGTCGAAGTTGAAGACGTGGCTGACTGCCGGGATGTCGAGACCGCGGGCCGCCACGTCGCTGGCGACCAGCAGGGCCGTCTCGCCGTTGCGGAACGCGTCGAGGGCGGTGGTGCGCGCGCGCTGGTCCATGTCGCCGTGGAGCGCGGCGGCGTCGAAGCCGTGGCTCACCAGAGATTTCTGCAGCAGGGCGACGTCGCGCTTGCGGTTGCAGAAGATGATCCCGTTCTTGAGCTCCGCCTCACCGCGGATCAGGTCGCGCAGCCGCTCGCGCTTGGCGTGCCCCTCGGACCCGGTGGCCACCAGGCGCTGCGTGATCGTGGTGGCCGTGGAGGCGGGCCGGGCCACCTCGACGCGCTGCGGGTTGTGCAGGAACATATCGGCCAGCCGCTCGATCTCCGGCGGCATGGTGGCCGAGAAGAACAGGGTCTGCCGGGTGAACGGCACCATCTTCACGATCCGCTCGATATCGGGGATGAACCCCATGTCGAGCATCCGGTCGGCCTCGTCGATGACCAGGAGTTCGACGCCGGTGAGCAGAAGCTTGCCGCGCTCGAAATGATCGAGCAGCCGCCCCGGCGTCGCAATCAACACGTCGGTGCCGCGCATCAGCTTGGCATCCTGGTCGGCGAAGGAGACGCCGCCGATGATCAGCGCGACGTTGAGCTTGTGGTTGGTGCCGTAGCGGTCGAAATTCTCGACCACCTGGGCGGCCAGCTCGCGCGTCGGCTCCAGGATCAGCGTGCGGGGCATCCGGGCCCGGGCGCGGCCGTTCTCCAGCAGCGTCAGCATCGGCAGCGTGAAGGCCGCGGTCTTGCCGGTCCCGGTCTGGGCGATTCCGAGAACGTCGCGGCGCGCCAGAACGTGTGGGATGGCCTCGGCCTGGATCGGCGTCGGCTCAGTGTAACCCGCCGCCTCGACGGCGTTCAGGACTTTCTCGCTCAGTCCCAGGTCGGAAAAAGGCATCTGCGTTTAGGAACCGTTGCGCGCCCGGCCGGCGCGAAGGACACCGTCGCGGCAACGGCTGGGAAAGGCTCACGGAGAGCGCTGGTACGCTCCCGGGGCCGCGGGGCGCGTTCACATCGTCAGTTAGGGGCTTGGCGCAACTTGTCAATCTCGCAATGCGCACCCCTGCGCCGCGACACACAGACGATCAGGGCTTGAGGCGCGCTGGGGCGGGCAACAGGCAAGGGTCGAGATGCGTGCCGCGGGCGGCACCGGCGGATGTGATCGCGCCGGTCATCTCGGGATCGATCGCCGCCAAGCCTGCCGCACCGGCGAGGCGAGCGGGCGCGTCGCCGCTTCCGATCCAGCGGGCCAGCTGTGTGGTGCCGGCGACCGCCAGGAGCCCGACGATCGTCGCGACGCGCAGAGTCCAGGCGAAAAGACTTGGCGAAGAATCGGCCCGCTTCCGGTCCGAGGCCTTCGCCTCGCCTATCGGCCGCCGTCGCCCAAAGGATCTCGGAGCCGAATTGAGGCGGCTATGCATAGGCGACTCACTCCATCGAAAGCAGGCCCGGGCTTCGATCGAGCACCATCAGACGACAGAGTTAGCCGCGTCTTTCGATGCCGTGGAGCCTGACAGTTCCAAAACGAGACAGCGCCAGCCCTGCTCACGCGCCCTGTAAGCACGGCTCGTGGACCAGTATTTTCGTCTTACTGTGCCCTATCCGCCGCTCAGATTTCAATTTCTTCGAGTATTTATTCGTGTGCTTTACTGGCAAAATACAACTTTGATCGACCTGTTGAGGGCTACAGCCTCTCGCCTTGGGCTAAAGCACTTCATGATTCGTTGGCTCATCGAGTTTAGTCTGGTGATGCTTGTTGCAGGAAAGCGACAGACCTTTCGGTCGAGAGCGCTTAGAAGACCGCCGGCTCCCGCTAACCCAGGACCTAGGAAACTATGAAGAAGCTTTTTCTTGCGTCGACTGTGCTCGTCGGCACCACTGCTGCGGTTTTCGCGGCCGACCTGCCGCGTCGCGCGGCCCCGCCGCCGGCCTTCACCCCTGTGCCGGTCTTCACCTGGACGGGGTTCTACGCCGGCGTGAACGCCGGCTACGGCTTCGATACCAACGGCCGCCGGAACACCAACTACAACCTGCCGTACGGTTCGGTGGTCAATTCGGAAGACACGAATGCCGTCATCAGCGTGCGGAACCGCGCGAACAACGACGGCTTCAGTGGCGGCGCGCAGATCGGTTACAACTACCAGTTCACCCCGGGGTCGGGCGTCGTGGTCGGCTTCGAAGCTGATGCCCAGTACGTCGACTTCGCCCGCCGGGCCACCGGCACGCTGAACTACACGGGCTTCGGCGTCCCGGGCTATGCCTTCTCGCGGCCGCGCGCCTACGTCGCCACCAGCGGCAACGGCCTCGACTACTTCGGCACGGCGCGCGGCCGCCTCGGCTACGCCTTCGACCGTACCCTCGTGTACGCCACCGGCGGCTACGCCTACGGCTCGGGCCAGGACGACCAGAACTTCGCTGGCCGTCGCTTCCGCGACAGCTTCCGCACCGGCTACGTGGTCGGCGGCGGCGTCGAGTACGCGCTCCCCACCGACTCGTTCCTGAACTTCTTCAAGTCGTCGGCCGTGACCTTCAAGGTCGAAGGCCTGTACGTGAACCTCGACCGCCAGCAGAACGCCGCCAGCGGCGTCTACCTCGACTACGTGCTGCCCCCGCGGGGCGTGGTGTACCTCAACGGCGCTGCCGCCAAGACCGAGTTCGCGGTCGTCCGCGCCGGCGTGAACTACAAGTTCGGCTCGTACTAAGTCGAACTGACACAGCCGGATTGTCCGGCTCGCGTTCGAGGGGGTCCGGCCGTAAGGCCGGGCCCCTTCTTGCATGGCGCGCCTGCCGATCTTCGAAGACGGGTGCGACATGCAGCGCCGGAACCGGACCGGCATCGGACGATTGTGCCCGCGGCGCCACGCAGGACACGGGCGCAGCGGAGCGATCAGCCATGCGGAGCCGAATCCTTCTTGTGTCTCTGGCCGCCTTCGGCCTCGCAGCCGCCCCGGCATGCGCCCAGGATGCCAGCGTGATTGGCAACGGGACCGTCCTGCCTGGGACAGGGCCGGGGACTTCGACCGGCGGCACCGGAACGGGCCGGCTGATGGAAGCGGCCAATGCTCAGGACGCGGCGAAGCGCCAGGGCCTCAAGCCCGTCGCGTTCCTGACGACCAAGATGATCGGCGTGGAGGTGCGCAACGCCGCGGGCGACAGCGTCGGCAAGATCGATAACCTGCTGATCACCGATGGCGGGACCCTCAAGGCGGTGGTGCTCGACGTCGGAGGCTTCCTCGGCCTCGGCAGCAAGCATATCGCGGTGGAACCGGGTGCCCTTGTGCTGCGGCCGGGCGGCGACCGGTTCTCGGCGGTCCTCAATATGAGCAAGGACGCGATCTCGGCCGCCCAGCCCTTCGATCCCGCGAAGGCGATCGCCGCCCAGTAGGCGAGGCGCCGTGCACCGCCGCATCGCTCGATGCGGCGGCCCGTTGCGTTTCCTCAGATATCGAGATCCGCCCCCTCGGCGAAGGCCGCCCGCTCGCTGATGAAGGCGAAGCGGGCTTCGGGCTTGTTGCCCATCAGGCGCTCGACCGTATCGCCGGTCGATTCCCGGGCCTCGTCCAGGATTGCGACGCGCAGCAGCGTGCGCTTCTTCGGATCCATGGTGGTCTCCTTGAGCTGAGCGGGCATCATCTCGCCCAGCCCCTTGAACCGCCCGATCTCGACCTTGCCGCCCTTGAACACCGTCTTGATGATCCGCTCGCGATCCGCGTCGTCCCGGGCATACGCGACCTTCGAGCCCTGCTGCAGCCGATAGAGCGGCGGGATCGCCAGGTAGAGGTGACCGCGGTCGATCAGCTTCGGCATCTGGCGGTAGAAGAAGGTGATCAGCAGCGAGGCGATGTGGGCGCCGTCGACGTCGGCGTCCGTCATGATGATCACCTTGTCGTAGCGCAGATCCGTCTCGCGGAAGGCCGAGCCGGTGCCGCAGCCGAGCGCCAGGGTGAGGTCCGAGATCAGCTGATTGGCGCCGAGCTTGTCACGGCTTGCCGAGGCGACGTTCAGGATCTTGCCGCGCAGGGGCAGGATCGCCTGGGTCGCCCGGTCCCGGGCCTGCTTGGCCGAGCCGCCCGCGGAATCACCCTCGACGATGAAGATCTCCGAGCCCGCGGTGCCGGCCGCCGAGCAATCGGCGAGCTTGCCGGGCAGCCGCAGCTTGCGGGTGGCGCTCTTGCGGGCGACCTCCTTCTCCTGACGGCGGCGCAGACGCTCCTCGGCGCGGTCGATCACCCAATCCAGGACCTTGTTGGCCTGGGCCGGGGAGGCGGCGAGCCAATGGTCGAAGGCGTCGCGCACCGCCGTCTCGACGATGCGCTGCGCCTCCACGGTGGCGAGCTTGTCCTTGGTCTGGCCCTGGAACTCGGGCTCACGGATGAAGACCGAGAGCATGGACGCGCAGGTCGCCATGACGTCGTCGGTGGTCACCGCATTCATGCGCTTGGCCTGATTCACGCGCTCGGCGTGCTCGCGCAGACCGCGCAGCAGGGCGACGCGCAGGCCGGCCTCGTGGGTGCCGCCCTCGGGGGTCGGGATCGTGTTGCAGTAGGAGTGCGAGAACCCATCCTCGGCGACCATCCAGGCCACCGCCCATTCCAGCGACCCGTGTGAGCCCGGCTTGGTGATCTTGCCGGAGAACATCGCGTCGGTGACGAGGTCCTTGCCGTCGATGTCCCGGGCGAGATAGTCGCGCAACCCGTCGGGGAAGCGGTGCACGGCTTCCGCCGGCACGTCCGCCAGCCCTTCGAGGAGGGCAGGAGCGCATCGCCAGCGGATCTCGACGCCGCCGAACAGGTAGGCTTTTGAGCGCGCCATCTTGAACAAGCGGCGCGGATCGAACTTCAGCGAGCCGAAGATCTCGGCATCGGGATGGAACCGGACCCTTGTGCCGCGCCGGTTCTGGACGCGCCCGACCAGCTCCAGCGCCCCCTGCGCGTGGCCGCGGGAAAAGGTCTGGCGATAAAGGGTCTGGTTGCGCGCCACCTCGACCTCCAGGAGGTCGGAGAGGGCGTTCACCACCGAGATGCCGACGCCGTGCAGGCCGCCGGAGGTCTCGTAGACCTTCGAGTCGAACTTACCGCCGGCATGCAGCGTGGTCATGATGACCTCGAGCGCCGACTTGCCCGGGAATTTCGGGTGCGGGTCTACGGGGATGCCGCGGCCATTATCGGTCACGACGAGTGCACCGGTCTCCTCCAGCTCCACCTCGATGAAGCTGGCGTGACCCGCCACCGCCTCGTCCATGGAATTGTCGATCACCTCGGCGAAGAGGTGGTGCAGCGCCCGCTCGTCGGTGCCGCCGATATACATGCCGGGCCGGCGCCGGACCGGCTCCAGCCCCTCCAGCACCTCGATGTCGGAGGCGGTGTAGCCGGCCTCCGGCGCGGCCGAGGCGAGCGCCGTCACCGAGGCCGACGCGTCCAGGCGCCGCCGCGGCTCGGGCGGACGGGCGGCCGGGCCCTTGCTGCCCGGCCCGAACAGGTCGCGCGCCGGGTCGCTCACGCGCGGCCTCCGCGGGCGCGGCGTGTCGGCCGGCTCGGCTTCGCGCAGTCGAGTCTGGGGTCGTGGAGCATGCGCCTTCATCCCCGCATCATAGCGGAACAAAACGTAAACATCAAAGCCGTTCGCCCGAAGCGTTTCGCTCCGGCGACGCGGGCGCATCTTCGCATGCTGCGCCGCGGTGAGCGAGGGCCAGCCGGCTCCAGATGTCAGGGATCCGTCCGTCCCCTGTCATCGAGACGTTGCACAACGATGGGTTAAAGCTTTCCGTAGCCTATCCTTCAGGTCTCAGCAGATCTCCACCGGAACGGTTCCGCTGGATCCACGTTATTGGCGGAGAAGAAACTTGACCGTGGTCAGGGAGCCGCAGTCGATGAGTGATGCCGCGATCGAGGCTCGCCGCCTGACACTGATCCGCTTCGAGCACGCGGCCGGCGCCGCCTTCGGATGCGACGACGACGCGGCCGGCCTGCCGCAGGCACGGGCCCTTGTGAACGCGACCACGATCGCCCTGGCGACCTTCGCCACCGCAGTCGCGGCGACGATCACCTATCTGGTCTGATTCGCGCGGGGCAGCCCGCCCTCAGCTCGCACTCGACTTCTTCGCCGGGGCCTTCTTTGTGGCCGGCTTCTTCGCAGCGGTCTTCTTGGCCGCCGGCTTATCGCCACTCGCCGCCCGAGCCGAGCTCTTCGCAGGGGTCTTCCGGGTCGCCCCGCGCTTTGCCGGCTTGCCGCCGCCCGACGCGCGCTTGGCATTCACCAGAGCGATCGCCTCGTCGAGCGTCAGCGCCTCGGCCGCCATCGTCTTCGGCAGCGTGGCATTCACCTCGCCGTCCGTGACGTAGGGGCCGTACTTGCCGGCCTTGACCACGAGATCGCGACCGCTCGTCTCGTCCTTGCCGAGCGGCCGGCCGGGATCGGCGGCCGGGCGGCCGCGACCGCCGCCCTGCTCCTTGGCGACGATCAGGTCGATGGCGCGGTTGCCGCCGATCTCCAGCACATCGTCGTCCTTGCCGAGATTGGCGTAGGTCTTCCCGTGCTGCACGTAGGGCCCGAACCGGCCGAGATTGGCCAGGATCGGCTCGCCGGTCTCCGGGTGGCGCGCCACCTCGCGGGGCAAAGCCAGCAGCGCCAGCGCCTTGTCGAGATCGACCGAGGAGGGGCTGAGCCCCTTGGGCAGGGACGAGCGCTTGGGCTTCTCCGCCCCCTTCTCGGTGGAGGCTTCGCCGAGCTGCACGAAGGGCCCGAACCGCCCATCGCGGATCGTCACCGGCAGGCCGGTCGCCGGGTCGTTGCCCAGCACCCGCACGCCCGGCTGGCCACCCTCGGCCGAGGAGCCATCCCCCTCGCCCTCGACGCCCGAGGCCGAGAGCTGGCGGGTGTACTTGCACTCCGGATAGTTCGAGCAGCCAATGAAGGCGCCGAACTTGCCGAGCTTCAGCGAGAGCTGGCCCGCGCCGCAGGTCGGGCAGGTGCGCGGGTTGGAGCCGTCACCCTTGTCGGGGAAGATGTGGGGCCCGAGCAAGCCATTCAGCGCCTCCAATACGTCGGTGACGCGCAGCTCTTTCGTCTCGCCGATCGCCGCCGAGAAGTCGCGCCAGAAGTCGCGCAACACCGCCCGCCAGTCGATCTCGGCGTTGGAGACGCGGTCGAGCTGCTCCTCCAGATCGGCCGTGAAATCGTACTCGACGTAGCGCCGGAAGAAACTCTCCAAGAAACCGGTGACGAGCCGACCCTTGTCCTCCGGCTGCAGCCGCTTCTTTTCGATTTTGACGTATTCGCGGTCGCGCAGGGTCTGGAGGACCGCCGCGTAGGTGGAGGGCCGGCCGATACCGAGTTCCTCCATGCGCTTCACGAGGCTCGCCTCGGAATAGCGCGGCGGCGGCTCGGTGAAGTGCTGGGTCGAGCTGATCCGCTCGCGCTTGAGCGGGTCGCCCGCCTTCATGGGCGGCAGGCGGCGGCTCTCCTCGTCCTCCTCGTCGTCCTTGCCCTCCTGGTAGAGCGCGAGGAAGCCGTCGAACTTCACCACCTGGCCGGTGGCGCGCAGGTCGATCGTGCGGGGCCCGACCTTTGCGGTGACGTCCACGGTGGTCCGTTCCAGCTCGGCCGATTCCATCTGGCTCGCCATGGTGCGGGTCCAGATCAGATCGTAGAGCCGGGCCTGCTCGGGCTCCAGGTGACGCGCGACCATCTTGGGCAGGCGACCCATATCGGTCGGCCGCACCGCCTCGTGAGCCTCCTGGGCGTTCTTGGCCTTGACGCTGTACTTGCGCGGCACGTCCGGCACGTAGCGGTCGCCGAACTCCTTGCCGATCACCCGGCGGGCGTCCTGGATCGCCTCCGGCGCCATGTCGACGCCGTCGGTCCGCATGTAGGTGATGATGCCGACCGTTTCGCCGCCGATGTCCACGCCCTCGTAGAGGCGCTGGGCGACCCGCATGGTCTGGGCCGGCGCCATCCCGAGTTTGCGGGAGGCCTCCTGCTGTAACGTGGAGGTGGTGAAGGGCGGCTGCGGGTGGCGCTTGGCGGGCTTGGCCTCGACGCTCGCCACCTGGAAGGTCGCGAGTTCGAGGTCGCGCTTGAAGGCGGCCGCCTCCTCGCCGGTGCCGACGTCGAGGCGCTGGATGCGCTTGCCGTCGGCGCCGACGAGACGGGCCTCGAAGGTCGCACCGTCGGCGGTCGTCAGCGTGGCGATCAGCGTCCAGTACTCGCGCGGCTTGAACCGCTCGATCTCCATCTCGCGCTCGACGACGAGGCGGAGCGCCACGGACTGCACGCGCCCCGCCGAGCGGGCGCCCGGGAGCTTGCGCCACAGGACCGGCGAGAGGTTGAAGCCGACGAGGTAGTCGAGCGCCCGGCGCGCCAGATAGGCATCGACCAGCGCCTGGTCGATCTCCCGCGGCTTGCGCATCGCCTGCTCGACCGACGCCTTGGTGATGGCGTTGAAGGTCACACGCTCGACCGGAATGCCCTTGAGCACCTTGCGGGCGTTCAGCGCCTCCAGCACGTGCCAGGAGATCGCCTCGCCCTCGCGATCCGGGTCGGTGGCGAGGATCAGCTTGTCGGCCCCCTTGACCGCCTTGGCGATCTCCGAGACCCGGCTCGCCCCGCGGTCGGCCAGCTCCCAGACCATGTGGAAGTCCTGCTCGGGATCCACCGAGCCGTCCTTGGCAGGCAGGTCGCGGATATGCCCGAAGGAGGCGATGACTTCATAGTCGCGGCCGAGATACTTGTTGATTGTCTTGGCTTTGGCCGGCGACTCGACGACGACGACTTTCATTCAGACCTCTGCCCCTGACGGGGCCTGGGCTCGACGGACGAATTCTGTTCGTAATTCGCGTGGGACGTATGCCCGCCGTCGGGCCGGGGCCGCGCGCCGGGGACAAGTGGGTCACGGGCGGCGGGATGTCAAATGGCGGGGGTGACGCAAGCCTCGCCCGAGGGAGCCGGCGCAAGCCGCGCGAGCGGCTTATATGAACGGTTCGCGGTGGGGGTCTCATACGATCCCGCGAAGCGCGATCGGATTCTGGCAGGGCTTGTGGATCCAGCATAGAGTTTGGGATCACCGTCCGGTCGGCGGACTTGGCGATCCCGATTTCCACTCGCCGTCCCTCCCCCTTCTGCGGGGGAGGGAGGGCGCGCGTGGCAGTTCTCGATAAGAAGGCCAATGTCCGAGAGCAGAAGCGCTACGCACCGCTCATCCGCTGACGCCGCGATCAAGAGCGACTTGGCCAAGGTGGACGCGCACACGATCACGCCAGAGGAGTACGACGAGATTCCCGAGCTGACGGACGCGATGCTCGCGCGCGCCGATTTCTATGTCGACGATCGCTTCGTGCGGCGTGGACCGACCGGCAGGTCCGACGAGATGGTCGCGATCCATCTCCTGCCGGAGATCGTCACATATTTCCGCGCCCAGGCCCGGGTTGGCAGGCCTGCATCAACACCGTTTTGATGGAGGCAATTGAGCGCGAGCGCGCGACGAAGTCTCGTCGAGCGCTCAGATCCCCGCGTACCATTCGTAGCCGCGATCCTCCCAATAGCCGCCGCTGCCCTGGCCGATGCCGGCGAGCGACTCCACCATCTCGACCCGCATCACATACTTGGCCTGCTTGTAGCCGAGCTGGCGCTCCACCCGCAGGCGCAGGGGGGCGCCGTTCGAGACCGGCAGCGGCTTGCCGTTGAGGTCGTAGGCCAGGATCGTCTGCGGGTTGAAGGCATCGTAGAGGTCGATGCTCTCGTAGTAGCGGATCGGCCTGCGCCGATCCTCGGGCTCTGCGGCCGGGCTGCCCTGGCCCCAATCGTCCTTGGGCGCATCGGTGGCGGTCGGCGCGCCGCCCCAATCCGCCGCAGCGGCGAGCTGGATGTAGGCGTCGCGCACCGCGCCTGGATGGCCCGGACGCTCCAGGAAGGCGCCGTCGCCGCCTTCGAGTCCGCCGCCTGCATATTCCAGCGTGTCGGCGCAGTGAAACACCGCGTAGCGAGCCTGCGGCTTCAGCCCGGCCTTCTTCAGCACCTCGGCCAGCGGCACGCCGCTCCATTGCCCGATGCAGCTCCAGCCCTCGACGCAATCGTGCCGGGTGATCTGGGTGCGCGACGGCAGGGCGCGCAGATCCGCGAGGCTCAGCGCCAGTGGGTTCTGGACGAGCCCGTCCACCGTCAGCTTGAAATCCGAAAACTTCTGCGCCGCCATGGCCCGGTAGCCCCGGTCCGGCGGGTCGATCGTGCCGTTCGGCTTGAACCAGGGGGAGATCATCGAGGCCGGGAATTCCCGCGCCAGGGTCGTCGGCGACATCAGCAGGCGCTGGACGTATTCATTGGCGTCCTCGCCGACCTTGAGGGTGCGCTGCCCCGTCTCGGTCCCGGCGAACTTGTCGCAGCCGCCGAGGAGCGCGGTGCTCATCAGGCCGGCGCCCGCGGTGAGGAGCTTGCGGCGGTGGAGGATCATCGCGCGGTCTCCTGATCGCGGCCGAGGCTGAACCAGCCGGTGATCATGCCGCGCATATTGTTGACGAGCCCGGAGACGATCACGAGCAGCACGTGGACCACCACGAACAGCACGATCAGCCCGGCCGCGATGAAGTGGATGCTGCGCGCCGATTGCCGGCCGCCGAACAGCTCGGTGAGCCAGGGCCAGGCCGCATCCATCCCGGGCGACATGGCGAGGCCGGCGAGCACCATGGCGGGCAGCAGGCCGAGGACTAGGACGAGGTAGGTCAGCTTCTGGATGACATTGTAGCGCTTGGCCTCCGTGCCCTCGGGGAAACGGAGGAGCAGGTGCTCCTTCACGGAGCCGCCGAAGTCGCGGATCTGGTCGCCGTCCGGGATCAGGCGGCGGCGGAGCTGGCCGCTGAACAGACCGTAGAGCAGATAGACCGCCCCGTTGATCACGAGGAGCCACGCGAACAGGAAGTGCCAGCGCCGCCCTGTGGCGAGGTCCTGATTGGCCGGCAGGGTCGCCCAGGCCGGGAAGGCGCGCTCCACCTCGGTGCCGCGCTCCGTCGACAGGCCGAGCACGCCGGTGGTGTCGATGGTGTGGGCGCCGATCGTCACGACGCCGCGATTCGTGCCGTCGCGCCCCTGATCGCTGGTGATGGCGAGCGCCGGATTGTCGAAGGTCGAGACCGCGCCCCAGTAGAGGGCCGGGTGGGCGTTGAAGATCTGCAGGCCGCTCATCAGCAGCACGAGCAGCACGGCGGCGTTGATCCAATGCGCCAGCCGGATCACCAGCGGGTGGCGGTAGAACCAGCGGCGGCCCCGTCGGTCGACGGTCTCGGGGGCTTCGAGGGCAGGGGAGGCGGCCAAGCGTCTTGATCCCGGGTCAGCGGCGCGGGGCCGGGAGCGTACGAATCCCGACCGTTCGGGCAGATACGTGGCGCAGGGCCGTTCGGTTACCATCCGCCGGAAAAAAGGCCGCAGGCTTTCCCCTCCCCCTTGCGGGGAGGGGTCAGGGGTGGGGGCGGTGCAGAAGGCACCGCTGCCCTCAATCCTGAAACACCCCCACCTCCGGCTCCTCCCCACAAGGGGGAGGAGAGAGCGTCGTGACCTGAACCGGTATGAGCGCCGAACAGCCTTGCCCGGACGGCCCACCGCACCTACACCCGGGCCTCATCATGACGAGCCTCGCGCCCTTCCCGCACCGGCACCTCCTCGGCATCGAGGGCCTGACCCGGCCCGACATCGAGGTTCTGCTCGACGCCGCCGATTCCGCCGTCGAGATCTCGCGGCAGGTGGAGAAGAAGCGCACGACCCTGCGGGGCCGCACGCAGATCAACCTGTTCTTCGAGCCCTCGACCCGGACGCAATCCTCCTTCGAGCTTGCCGGCAAGCGGCTCGGCGCCGACGTGATGAACATGTCGGTCGCCTCATCCTCCGTGAAGAAGGGCGAGACCCTGATCGACACCGCCGCGACGCTCAACGCCATGCGGCCCGACATCATCGTGGTCCGCCACGAATCAGCCGGTGCCGTGCATCTCCTGGCCCGCAAGGTCGATTGCGCGGTGGTCAATGCCGGCGACGGCGCCCACGAGCACCCGACCCAGGCGCTCCTCGACGCGCTGACCATCCGCCGCAACAAGGGCCGGATCGAGGGGCTGCAGGTGGCGATCTGCGGCGACGTCCTGCACTCGCGGGTGGCGCGCTCGAACATCATCCTGCTGCAGGCGATGGGCGCGCGGGTCCGCCTGATCGCCCCGTCGACGCTGTTGCCCGCCGGCATCGAGCGCTTCGGCGTCGAGACCTTCACAGACATGCGCAAAGGCCTCGTCGGCTGCGACATCGTGATGATGCTGCGCCTTCAGCGCGAGCGCATGAACGGCTCGTTCGTGCCCTCCGTGAAGGAGTACTTTCGCTACTTCGGCCTCGACGGCGAGAAGCTGGCGCTGGCCAAGCCCGACGCCCTGGTGATGCATCCGGGCCCGATGAACCGCGGCGTCGAAATTTCCTCGGAGATTGCCGACGGGGCGCAGTCGCTGATCCGCGAGCAGGTCGAGATGGGCGTCGCCGTGCGCATGGCCGTGCTGGAGGCGCTCGCCCGGCATCTGCCGAACGGGTAGGGGATCCCGGGAGACCGCGCGTCTCCCTTACCCGCAGCTTGCGGATTCACACTTCGCTACCCGACACTCAACACTCTCAGAAGAAAGCGCTTTTCCCTCCCCCTTGTGGGGAGGGGCCAGGGGTGGGGGTGGTTCAGGATCGAGCGCGGCGGTGCCTTCTGCACCACCCCCACCTCCAACTCCTCCCCACAAGGGGAAGGAGAGCGCGTCGGCGAAGACGTGTGAATATCGTAGCCCCCGCAGAAGGGGGAGGGAGGGCGCGTGGCGGATACGGACTGCCTCTATGACAAAGAACAATCCCCGCCCGCCTTCACCCGCCCCGCTTGCCCCTGACCCGGCCGTAGCGCAGTTTCCTGCCGAAATCCGGTCCCGATCCCTATAAGGGGCCGCCGTAACATGCAGATCGCTTCATGACCGCCTACACGCTCGCCGACCTCGCCGCCCTCGTGGCGAGCCGCGCCGGGACCGATCCCACCACCTCCTACACCGCCAAGCTCCTGTCCGAAGGGCCCGCCAAGGCGGCGAAAAAGCTCGGCGAGGAGGCGGTGGAGGCGGCCATCGCGGCCGTGCAGGGCGACAAGACGGGCCTGCGCAACGAGGCGGCGGACGTGCTCTACCACCTCGTGGTGCTGTTGCGCGCCGGCGGCGTGGACCTCGCCGACGTGATGGCCGAACTGGAGCGGCGCACGGCGCAGAGCGGCATCGCCGAGAAGGCCGCGAGGCGCCCCGCGTGAACGCGGCCGCGCTGCCCGGCACGGTCGAGGCGATCCTCGAAGCATCGGCCGGGCTCTCGCCCTATCGCCGCTTCAGCCGCGAGGAATGGGCGCAGCTGCGCGCCGACACGCCGCTCACCCTCAACCAAGAGGACGTGGAGCGTCTGCAATCGATCAACGACCCGATCTCGGTGGAGGAGGTGGTCGCGATCTACCTGCCGCTGTCGCGCTTGCTGGCGCTTTACGTCGCGGCGACGCAGGGACTGTTCAAGGCGACGCAGCGCTTCCTGATGGCCGAGCGGGAGACCAAGGCCCCCTACATCATCGGGCTCGCCGGCTCGGTGGCGGTGGGCAAGTCGACCACCGCCCGCATCCTGACCTCCCTGTTGGCCCGCTGGCCCAACACCCCGAAGGTCGACCTCGTCACCACCGACGGGTTCCTGCTGCCCAACGCCGACCTCGCCGCCAACGGGCTGATGGAGCGCAAGGGGTTCCCGGAGAGCTACGACACCGCCGCGCTGCTGCGCTTCCTCCACGACGTGAAGGCCGGCCACAAGCGGGTGACCGCGCCGCTCTACTCGCATCTCGTCTACGACCGGGTGCCCGGGGAGGAGCGGGTGGTGGAGAGCCCCGACATCCTGATCGTCGAGGGCCTGAACGTGCTCCAGCCGGCCCGGTTGCCGCGGGACGGGACCGCGATCCCCTTCGTCTCCGACTTCTTCGATTTCTCGATCTATCTCGACGGCCATGAGGACGACCTGCACCGCTGGTACGTCACGCGCTTCATGAAGCTGCGCCAGACGGCGTTCCGCGATCCGCGCTCCTACTTCCGCAAATACGCCGAGATCCCCGAGAGCGAGGCGCTCGACATCGCCGACCGGCTCTGGACCACGATCAACCTGCCGAACCTGCGCGAGAATATTTTGCCGACGCGCCAGCGGGCGAGCCTGATCCTGACGAAGGGGGCGAGCCACCGGATCGAGAGCGTGGCGTTGCGGCGGCTGTAGGCGCTTCGAATTTCCAACTCTCCACCTCATCCTGAGGTGCCCGCGAAGCAGGCCTCGAAGGAGGCTCCAGGGATCGCAACGCCTTCTGGAGGGCTCCTTCGAGGCCTCCGCTGCGCTCCGGCACCTCAGGATGAGGTGGAGGATTGGAGTGGCCGTTTCACGCGAACGGAAATTCCGCCTCGGCCACATACGGCCCACCCCCGGTCGAGTCCCGCGCCGAGAACAGCGTCACCCGGTCCACAGCGAACGTCAGCGGTGCGAAGACCGGCGCCTGCGAGAGATACATCGCCGCCGCCTCCGGGGTCGCGTCGCGCCGCAGCCGGGCCAGCGTGATGTGCGGGGTGAACTTCCGCCGTTCCGGCTCGACCCCGGCCCGGCGGACGAGCCGCTCCTGCTCGGCCTGGAGATCCATCAGCGCGGGATCGGCCACCACCGACGCGTAGAGCGCCCGGGGCTTGTTGCCGCCGAACAGGCCGAGGCCGTCGAGCGTCACCGTGAGGGCCGGGCGCGTCCGCATCTCCGAGAGCGCCTCCACCACGTCGTCGGCCGTCATCGCGTCGATGTCGCCGATGAAGCGCAGGGTCACGTGGAAGTCGTCCGGGTCGATCCAGCGGGCGCCAGGCAGGCCGCCCTGAAAGACCTCGAGCGCCTCGGCGACCGCTTGCGGCACGGCGAGCCCGGTGAACAGGCGCGGCACTACCGCGCCGCCCCCTGCCGGAGGCCCCCCAGAAACGTTTCGACCGTCGGCAGCATGCGCGTCGCGATCGTCTCCACGCCCTGCCGGTTCGGGTGCAGCATGTCGTCGAGGTGCTGCGCCCGGTCGCCGATGATGCCATCGAGAAAGAACGGGTACAGGGTCAGGCCGTAGCGCTTGGCGAGCGTCGGGAAGATCGCGTCGAACCGCGCCTTGTAGTCCGGCCCGAGATTGGGCGCGGCCTGCATGCCGGCGAGCAGGACCGGGATGCCCCGCGCCTTCAGCCGCTCGATGATCGCCGACAGCGCCCCCTCGGTAACCTTCGGGTCGGTGCCGCGCAGCATGTCGTTGGCGCCGAGTTCGAGGATCACGCCGGCGGTCCCGTCCGGCACCGACCAGTCGACCCGGTCGAGGCCGCCGGTGGCGGTGTCCCCCGAGACGCCGGCATTGGCGACCGTCACGTCCTCGCCCTTGGCCTTGAGCAGGCGCTCGAGAACGGTGGGAAAGGCGGCGTCGGCCGGGAGCCGGTAGCCCGCGGTCAGGCTGTCGCCGAGGGCGACGAGCCGGGTCGGGCCGTCCGCGGCCCGCGGGGCTGTCATGAAAGGGAGAATCATGACCGCTAGCGCTGCAGCAAACAGGGCCGTGCGCCGGAACACAGCGCCGCCATCATGGCGCCGCCCCAATGGGCGACCCATATCGCGGTGCAACCACGGCCCGTGCCGCCAAGTTCGAGCCCAAGACAGGACCTCGCGCGCCATGCTCGTCATCGCCCACAGATCGTCCGCTCGATGAGCCAAGACAAGATGGCACACGCCCCCGCGATCGCCCTGTCCGACATCGATCTCAGCCTCGGCCGCGGGGCCGCGCGGGTCCATGTCCTGCGCGGCATCTCGCTGAATGTCGGCCGCGGCGAGGCGGTCGGCCTCGTCGGGCCGTCCGGCTCGGGCAAATCGACGCTGCTGATGGTGATGGCCGGGCTGGAGCGGCCCGATTCCGGCGGCGTGGTGATCGAGGACACCGACCTCGTCCGCCTCGACGAGGACGCGCTCGCCCGCTTCCGGGGCCGCCGGATCGGCATCGTGTTCCAGGCCTTCCACCTCGTGCCGACCATGACGGCTTTAGAGAACGTGGCGCTGCCGCTGGAACTGGCCGACCGGCCCGGCGCCCTGGAGCGGGCCCGTGCCGAGCTGGAGGCGGTGGGCCTCGGCCACCGGCTGCATCATTACCCGGCGCAGCTCTCGGGCGGCGAGCAGCAGCGCGTCGCCATCGCCCGGGCGGTCGCCCCCGATCCGGCGATCCTGGTGGCCGACGAGCCAACCGGGAACCTCGACGAGGCCACCGGCCGCCAGATCGTCGATCTCCTGTTCCGGCTGAAGCGCGACCGCGGCGCGACGTTGGTGCTGGTCACCCACGACAACAGCCTCGCCCGCCTGTGCGACCGCACCGTGCACCTGCGCTCGGGGCGGATCGAGGAGGCGGTGGCGGCCTGATGCACGGCACGATCACCCGCCCCGAACCCAACCGCCGCCGCATTCCGCTGACCTTGCGCCTCGCTCTGCGCGAGCTGCGCGCCGGGCTCTCCGGCTTCGCGGTGTTCCTCGCTTGCATCGCGCTCGGCGTCATGGCCATCGCGGGCGTGGCGTCGATCTCGCGCTCGCTGTCGGACGGGCTCGGCCGGGAGGGCCGGCGCATCCTCGGCGGCGACCTCGCCTACAACCTGATCAACCGCGAGGCGACCGACGCGGAGAGGCAGGCCCTGGCGAAAGAAGGGAAGCTCGACGTCGTCGCCTCCCTGCGGGCGATGGCGGTGGCACCGAGCGGCGACGCAGCCCTGGTCGAGCTGAAGGCCGTCGATCCCGCGACCTATCCGGCCACGGGCGAGCTCACCACCGATCCGCCGGGGCGCCCCGCCGATCTCCTGGCGGAGCGGGACGGCGTCCCGGGGGCGCTGGCCGACCCGGCGCTGCTCACCCGCCTCGCCGTCAAGGTCGGCGACCGGATCACGATCGGAGGCCGTCCAGTTGCGATCCGCGGCACCATCGTGTCGGAACCCGACAAGATCGCGGGGGGCATCGGTTTCGGGCCGCGGCTGATGATCTCCGAGCCGACGCTCCGCGCCACCGGCCTCGTCCAGCCCGGCAGCCTCAACCGCTGGAGCTACCGGATCCTTCTGCCGCCCGGCACGCCGGATGCCGACCTCGACGCCGCGCAGGCGCGCATCCGCGCCGCGAGCCCGGAGGCCGGCTGGGAGATCCGCTCGCGCACCAACGCCGATCCGCGCTTCGCCAAGAGCATTGAGCGGTTCACGCAGTTCCTGACCCTGGTGGGGCTGACTGCGCTGATTGTCGGCGGCGTCGGGGTCGGCAACGCCGTCCACGCCTTCGTGGAGCGCAAGCGGCCCTCGATCGCGACCCTCAAGAGCGTCGGCGCGCCGGGCTCGCAGGTGGTCGCCCTGTACCTGACCCAGGTGATGCTGATCGCCGGCCTCGGCACCCTGATCGGCCTCGTGATCGGCGCGAGCCTGCCCTTCCTCCTCGACGCCCTGTTCTCCGCCGACCTGCCGCTGCCGCTCAATCCGACGCTCGCCCCGGGGGAGCTGGCGCTGGCCGCCGCCTACGGGCTGATCACCGCCTTCGCATTCGCGATCACGCCCCTCGGCCGCGCCCACGATGTGCCGGTCTCCGGCCTGTTTCGTGACACGGTCGATCCCGCCCGGGTGCGCCCGCGCTGGCGCTACCGGATCTGGCTGGCTGCCAGCCTCGCGGCCCTGGTCGGCCTGTCGGTGGCGACCGCCTTTGACCGGCGGGTGGCGCTGATCTTCATCGCGGCCGCGGCCATCGCGTTCGGCCTGCTGCATGGGGTGGCGCTCGGCCTGATGGCGCTCGCCCGGCGCCTGCCGCATCCAAGCTGGCCCGCGCCCCGGATGGCCCTCGCCAACCTCCACCGGCCCGGCGCCCTGACGCCCGCCATCGTCCTGTCGCTGGGCCTCGGCGTGACGCTCCTCGTAACGCTCAGCCTGATCGACGCCAATGTCCGCCGCACGATCAGCGCGACCCTGCCGGCCCGGGCACCGAACCTCTTCTTCCTGGATATCCCCTCGCGGGATGCCGCGCAGTTCCGGGAGTTCCTGGCCCGCTCGGCGCCCAACGGGAAGATCGAGGACGTGCCGATGATGCGCGGCCGGATCGTCGCCTTGAACGGCGTGCCGGCCAACAAGATCCGCCCGCCCGAGGACGCCGCCTGGGTGCTCGACGGGGATCGCGGCATCACCTACGCCGACACCGTGCCTGAAGGCTCCAGCGTGACCGAGGGGGCGTGGTGGAGCCCGGAGCAGGGGGCGAAGCCGCTGGTCTCCTTCGAGGCCGATCTCGCCCGCCAGCTCGGCCTCAAGCTCGGCGACACCGTAACGGTGAACGTGCTCGGCCGCGACCTCACGGCGACGATCTTCAACCTGCGCCGGGTGGAGTGGCGCAATCTCGGCATCAACTTCGTGATGGTGTTCTCGCCGGGCACCTTCCGCGGCGCACCGCACTCGGACCTCGCCACGCTGACGCTGCCCGGCGGCACCGAGGCCGCTACCGAAAACCAGATCCTGCGGGACGTCGCAAAAACCTTCCCGTCGGTGAGCGCCGTCCGGGTGAAGGACGCGCTCGACGCGATCGGCGACCTCGTCGGCCGGCTAGTCCTGGCGATCCGGGGGGCGAGCGCGGTGGCGGTGCTGGCGAGCCTGTTCGTGCTGGCCGGCGCCATCGCGGCCGGCCACCGGGCGCGGCTCTACGATGCCGTGGTGCTCAAGGTGCTGGGGGCGAGCCGGTCCCGTCTGCTCACCGCCTACGCCATCGAGTACGCGGCTCTGGGGCTGGCCACGGCCCTGTTCGGCCTCGCGGCCGGCACGCTCGCCGGCTGGGTGATCGTCGCCAAGGTGATGCACCTCGACTTCCGGCTGGACCTCTCGGGGGCGCTGGTGGCCGCGCTCGCCGCGGTAGCCCTGGCGATCCTGCTCGGGCTCGCCGGCACGTGGCGGATCCTGGGGCAGAAGCCGGCTCCGTATCTGCGGCAGATCTGATAGCGTCGCGCGGGATGAGCTCGAGGACGGGACAGCACGATAGCTCGGTCTCGCCCACAAAGACGGTGCGCATCGAAGGACGACACAAGGAAGTCGTTAAGACTTGGCGGCCCGCGCTAGAGGCGGCTCCATCCCGGCAACCATCAGTCGAACGACGCGTCAGGCAGCGGACAAAGCGTTTTAATCCCTGATCCGATGGACAAAAATACATCCTCCGGACAGGGAAAACCGGCCCCGCAACCGTGGCCGGGCACTTGTGCTGACGACGCGCGCGCAACATATTCCGGGACGAGGTGCCAGCCTGGCGCCAGAGGTCCTGCGTGGGCCTCGCCCGAAACACCACGCTGAGAGAGCCTCCGCAAGGAAACTCCCATGGCATTCGAAAACAGTCCCTTCCGGTACGGCGCCCAGCAGCCGACGGGCTACGCCGGCACCCAGGTCGAGGTCGACCAGGGCCTGCGTGCCTTCATGCTCGGCGTCTACAACAACATGGTCGTCGGGCTCGGGATCTCCGGTCTCGTCGCCCTCGGCCTGAACATGGCTTCGGTCGCGGCCTATCAGGGTACGCGCCCGATCCTGACCCCGTTCGGTCAGACCCTCTATCTGAGCCCGCTCAAGTGGGTGCTGATGCTTGCCCCGCTCGCGTTCATCTTCGTCTTCTCGATGCGGATGGACCGGATGTCGGCCTCGTCGGCGCGGACGATGTTCTTCGCCTTCGCGGCGGTGATGGGCGCTTCGATGTCCTCGCTCCTGCTGGTTTTCACCGGCGGCAGCGTGGTCCAGGTGTTCTTCATCACGGCGGCGGCCTTCGGCTCGCTGAGCCTGTGGGGCTACACCACGAAGCGCAGCCTGTCGGGCATGGGCTCGTTCCTGATGATGGGCCTGATCGGCATCATCCTCGCCTCGCTGGTGAATATCTTCTTCGCCTCGTCGGCCCTCCAGTTCGCCATCTCGGTGCTGGGCGTGCTGATCTTCGCGGGGCTGACTGCCTACGATACCCAGAAGCTCAAGGAGATGTATCTCTACGGCGGCTTCGACGGTGAGATGGCGGCCAAGATGTCGGTCAACGGCGCCCTGACCCTCTATCTCGACTTCATCAACATGTTCCAGTTCCTGCTCAGCCTGATCGGCGACCGCCGCTAGGCACGAAGAACTGATCGACCGAAGAAGCCCCGGCGGGAAACCGCCGGGGCTTTTTTTGTCTGACGGGCCGATAGCAAATCCACTGGGCGATCCCGTTCATCCCCCTCATCCTGAAGCGACCGCGTCAGCGGGCCTCGAAGGAGGCCTCCAGAAATCGCGCGGCCAACTGGAGCCTCCTTCGAGGCCTCCGCTGCGTTCCGGCACCTCAGGATGAGATGAAAGAATTGGACAGCTGGTTCGCAGCGTCCCGCTCCCGTGGTGCGTCCCGTGCGCATTGCGAGCCCGCATGGCGCGGCGGCTCGGCCGTACCGCGGCGGGCTCACGGGCCAAATCTGTTTCCCCTTGGGCGTCGCGCGCCTTAGCTTGGCGTCATGCTGAGACTTACCGGCCTCTCCGCCTTCCCGATCACGCCGAGCGACACCGACGGTCGCGTCGATGCTGCGGCCCTGCGCCGGCTGCTGGAGCCGCTGGCGACGGCCGGGGTCGATTCGATCGGCCTGCTCGGCAGTACCGGCACCTACGCCTACCTGTCCCGCGACGAGCGGCGCCGCGCCGTGGAGATCGCCGCCGAGACCGTATCCGGTCGGGCCCCCCTGCTGGTCGGCATCGGCGCGCTGCGTACCGATGAGGCGATTCGTCTGGCCCGGGATGCGCGCGCGGCCGGCGCGGCCGCGGGCCTCCTCGCGCCCGTCTCCTACACGCCGCTCACCGAGGACGAAGTCCTCGCGCATTTCGAGGCCGTGGCGGGGGAGGGCGGCCTTCCGCTCGTGATCTACGACAACCCGACCACCACGCACTTCTGTTTCTCGCCGGAGCTGATCGGCCGGATCGCACGTCTACCCGGCGTTGCCGCCGCAAAATGTCCGGCGCCGGGGCCGGAAGCCGCCGCAGCCGGTGTCGCCGCCCTCCGGACCGCCGTACCGAGGGGTTTTCCCGTCGGATTCAGTGGCGATTGGAACGCCGCCGAGGCCTTGATCGCCGGGGGTGCCGCGTGGTTCAGCGTGGCCGCGGGCCTGTTTCCACAGACGTGCCTCGCCCTCGTCCGGGCGGCCGAGGCCGGCGATGCGAACCGCACGCGGGCCCTGAATGCGAGTCTCGAACCGCTTTGGGCGCTGTTCAAGGCCTATTCCAGCCTGCGGGTGGTCTACGTGCTGGCCGAGATCCTCGGCCTCTGTCGGGCCGAGCCACCGCGTCCGATCCGGCCGCTGGCGCGGGAGGTTCAGGCCGAGATCGCCGGCACCCTCCGCGCGCTGTCCCTGTCCTGAGATCGTCCCGTCAGACCGCCCGGGGCGCCGGCTCCAGCACGGCGATGACCCGGGCGAGTTCGGTGCCGCGCTTCAGGATCTGGCCGCTCGCCGCGATCACCGCGTAGGCGCCCTGGCGGCGGGCGAGCTTCGGATCCTTCTCGATCCGGTAAAGCGGCATCTCGGAGGCGCGGCGATAGATCGAGAACACCGCCTTGTCGCGCCGGAAGTCGAGCGCGTAGTCGCGCCACTCACCCGCCGCGACCTGCCGCCCGTAGAGGTTGAAAATCACCCGCAGCTCGTCCCGGTGGAAAGCGACCTGTGGCGGCGGCGCCGCGCGGGTCGGGAAGGGGATGACATCGCTCGCCGCTTCGTCGAGCCTCGGCCCGGCGCTCGTCCGTTCGGTCATCTTGGCTCCCGTGCATCGATCCTTTGCCGGATGATGGGCCTCCCCGCGACGCCCCGCAAGGGCGGCCGATGGCGCACAATCCGTGTCGCACGAGACACGCCCAAGCGACAAAAGACACGGTTCCGCCCGATTCACGCCTTTTGCCAGCCGCGTTGCAGCAGTACAACAGACACTGAACCTCGCCGGGTTCTGACCGGCCGGCGCCCGCGACCCAGCTCCCCAGCCATCGGTCGCCGGTCGGGATCCCAGGACCCGGCACTCCGAGGTTTCGAGACCCAAGACTTCAGGCCGCCCCATCCGGGCGGCCTTTTTTTCTGTTCCGGTCCGGGCCGGGATGCTTGTATGCCACCAATATGGGGCCGCCCGCCTTCGACGACGCCTTCCTGCACGACCTCGACACGCTGTTCGCGTGGCGCCGGGACGTGCGCCGCTTCCGGGGAGAAGCGGTCGATGCGGGCCAGCTCGACGCGTGTCTCGCCGCGGCCCACCGGGCGCCCTCGGTCGGCAACAGCCGGCCCTGGCGGTTCGTGCGCGTCTCAGACCCGACCCGGCGCGCCGCCATCATCGCGAGCTTCGGCCGCTGCAACGCGGCGGCAGCCGAGAACTACGATGCGAACCGGGCGGCGCGCTACCGGACGCTGAAGCTCGCGGGCCTGCGGGAGGCGCCGATCCATCTCGCGGCCTTCTGCGATACGGCGACCGAGACCGGCCTCGGGCTCGGCCGGGCCAGCATGCCCGAGACTCTGGCGTATTCGGTGGTCGGGGCGGTCCAGTGCTTCTGGCTCGCCGCCCGGGCGCGGGGGCTCGGCGTTGGCTGGGTCTCGATCCTCGAACCCGACGCCGTGACGACAATCCTGGCGGTGCCCGAGACATGGCGGCTCGTCGCCTACCTGTGCGTCGGGCATCCAGTGGAGGAGCACCTCGATCCGGAACTGGAGCGCCACGGCTGGCAGGACGAGGATCCGCGCGGCCGCAGGTTGATCGAGCGCTGAGTCGCCGCGCCGAAAGGTCCGAAGTCATGCCCAAGACCTCGGCGGGTGAATTTACGTTGCTGCTTTACCGTAATCCTCGGTTTCAGGAGCCATCCACGCATCAACCATAGCTTTCCCTGGAACGCCAAGCTCGGCCGTGGATTACTCGGCCGCAGAGTATCAAGCGTATCGAGGAACAGGTTATGTCGGGTCGGGTGGCGGCTTTATTCGGATTGGCCGGCGCGATGCTGGCCGGATGTCTTGGCACCGCGCAGGCACGCGAGGTCGTGCCGTTCCAGAACGGCGTCGCGCCGGGTTCGATCGTGATCAGCGTGACGCAGCGCAAGCTCTACTTGGTCAACGGCGACGGGACGGCGATCCGCTACCCCGTGGCGGTGGGCAAGCCCGGCAAGCAGTGGTTCGGCACCGCCGCCATCGACGGCAAATACGTGGCGCCAGCCTGGTCGCCCCCGGCCGAGGTCAAGCGCGACAACCCGCGCCTGCCGAACCTGATCGCGGGCGGCTCGCCGCACAACCCGATGGGCGCGGCCGCCATGACGCTCCAGGGCGGTCAGTACGCGATCCACGGTACCAACCGGCCGAACTCGGTCGGCACCTACGCATCCTATGGCTGCATCCGGATGTACAACCAGGACGTGGTCGATCTCTACGCCCGGGTCGACGTCGGCACGCCGGTCTACATGACGCACTGAAATCAAATCGTGGTTTCGAAAGATCGGGACCTTTCGCGGGTCCAGGGCGGAGCCCTGGTGTCGGGCTGCGCCCGAGAGCGTCAGGGCTTTGCCCTGACAACCCACCAAAGGGCTCGCCCTTTGGAAACCCGCGATATCACTCGGCCGGCGGAGCGGTCGCCTCGACGGCCGTGAAGGTCTCCAGGATCCGGTAGGTGTGCTCGGCCCCGGCCGGCACGCAGTAGGAATCGCCGGCCGCGAGCGCGATGGTCTCGCCGTCCACCACCAATTCCGCCTTGCCGCTGATCACGTAGCCTACGGTCTCGTAGGGGGCCGTGGTCATCGGCTTGTCGGCGTTCGGCTCTTCGGCGCGCCACATGCGCATGCCGAGCCGCTCACCCCGGGCCAGGGTGATCTCGCCGTGCGGCCCCTCGGCTGCGCCCCGAGCCGATACCTTCGTCGCCATCACGTTTTCTCCCTGTCGATCAGGCAGGGGCAACGGCCCTCGGGCCGCCGCGTTCCGGCGTCAGAAGTCGACCGCGAGGCCCTTTACCTCCCAGTCGTCGTAGCGCACCGGCTCCAGGCCGCCGCGGCCCTGGCGCTCCCGCTTGGCGCCGATCTCGGCCGCGCGGGCATCGATCGCGGCCCGGCGCTCGGCCGCCTCGGCCAACGCGCGCTCCGCCGCGGGGCTTAGCGTGCGGGGCGCGGCACCGGCTGCGTTCTGTTCGTTCTGGTCTTGCATCGCGCTCGCTCGGGTGTGAGGGCGTTAAGTCGAGAGAATTCGGCTTTGGAGCAGAAGTGGCATCGCGGGACAACGGCCGCAACACGCGGACCAAGACTTCACCGCAGGGGACGGGCGCCGATACGGCGGGCCTCGGCGCCCGGCGCGCGGCGCAGCACGCGGTCGCGGCGCTGATCGGCCAGGAGCGGCCGCCGGCCCTCGACGAGGCCCTCGCGCAGGCGATCCGCACCGAGGGGCTGGCGCCGGCCGACGCCGCCCTGGCGCGGGCCATCGCGGTCGCGACCTTCCGGCGCTACGGGCTGATCCGCGCGGCGCTCAGCCATCGGCTGGAGCGCGGGCTGCCCGCCGCCAAACCCCAGCTCACGGCGCTCCTCGCCACCGCGACCGCCCAGATCCTCGATCTCGCGGTCCCCGACCATGCCGCCGTCGATTGCGCGGTGCGGCTCGCCAAGGCGGACAACCGGACGGCCCATCTCGCCGGCCTCGTCAACGCGGTACTGCGCCGGATCGCCCGGGAGCGCGATTCCATCGTGGCCGAGGGCTCCGACGCCCTCGCCACCAACACGCCGGACTGGCTCGCCCGCCGCTGGAGCGCCGCCTACGGGGCGGAGGTCGCGGGCGCGATCGCCCGGGGGCATCTGGCGGGCGCCACGATCGACCTGACGCCGCGGGGGGACCCGGCGGAATGGGCGGAACGGCTCGGCGCCGTGGTGCTGCCCAGCGGCTCCCTGCGCCTGCCGGAGAACGGGCCGGCAATCCCCGAGCTGCCGGGCTTCCAGGAGGCCGCGTGGTGGGTGCAGGACGCCGCCGCCGCGATCCCCGCCCGGCTGCTCGCGCCCAAGCCCAGCACCCGCGTGCTCGACATCTGCGCCGCCCCCGGCGGCAAGACCCTGCAGCTCGCCGCCACGGGCGCACACGTCACCGCGGTCGACCGCTCCGCGCCGCGGCTGGAGCGCCTGCGCGAGAACGTCGCGCGGCTCGGCTTCGACGTGGAGATCGTGGTCGCGGACGCCCTGGCCCTGGGGGGGCAGGACCACGACGCGGTGCTCCTCGACGCGCCCTGCTCGGCCACCGGCACGATCCGGCGCCACCCGGACGTGGCCTGGACCAAGGCGGAGGCCGATATCGGCCGGCTCGCCACGCTCCAGAGGAAGCTCTTGGACCACGCGGCCGGGCTGGTGCGGCCGGGCGGCCTCTTGGTCTATTGCACCTGCTCGCTGGAGCCGGAGGAGGGCGAGGCGCAGGTCGCGGCCTTCCTGGCGCGGGATTCGCGCTTCACGCGCGTCCCCGTGCGGCCCGAGGAAGTCGGCGGTGCCGCCGAACTGATCGACGCCAACGGCGATCTGCGGACCCTGCCGTGCCATCTGCCGGAGGTGCCGGGGGCCCGCGGCGGGCTGGACGGGTTCTTCGCGAGTCGATTGCAGCGCGTGGGATAGGGAGCGGTCGTCCCATACGTCACCTGGCATGGCTTGCGGTAGGGGCGGGCTCGCTCAGCCCGTGTTTGAGGCGCGGGCTTCCCTCTCGTCGACCGCGCGGGATGCGCAGGCGAAGCCGGAGCGACGGTGAGGGGGGCTCCGGAAGAATCTGATCCGTTCAAGCCCCTTCACCCTCGGCTGCCGCCTCACCGCGCTCCCCGACAAGGGGGAGACGCGGCCCTCTTCCCGCACGCGGGGCGAGGGGTTCCTAGCCCCAGGCGGGCGCTCAGACAGCAAGGTTCTGTGTGAAGCTGCTTGCGCGCCCCGGCGAGGAAGTCCGTTCAAAAAATCTTGACAATGTTCCTATTTTATGCTCATTAGCCGCCACCTGTCCGCGGCGGCTCGGGAGCGATCCCGGGGCGTCCTTCGGGGGCCCGCCCGGTGGCTGACCGGGCGGGTCCGGGGACGGGGCGGTGCCCGCGTCGGTGGCTCTCAGCCGCCACCGCCCCGGGCGGCGGAACCGGTACGGGGCGTGCCTCGGATGCGGGCGTGAGACCGGGCGGCACCTGCCCGGCGGGGTGGAAATGCCCCCGCGCCGACCCGCCTCTGGGCTGACCCTACGCGACCTGCGGACCCGCCCACGACGAGGCGGGCCCTGGCTGGAAGGCCGCAGCGCTGTGCGGGTTCCGGAGGTGGCAGCACCTCGTCCGAGACCGTCAGACAGCGCGTTGCAGGACCGGGATCGCTGGAGACACCGCGACGAGAAAGACGGCACCGGTCGGGGACCACGCCCAGCCGATGCCGCGGGCGCCGCGGGGATCGGATCCCGCGCGTTTGTGGCCGACACCTGGGTTCCCGCGGCGTCCCGCGTCCCTTCGGTTGTCTCTTGGGCCATGCCCCCGGCGCGACAGGCGCGCGGGGACGATGACGCTCAATGTGAGAACAGGCTGGGGCAGGCCAGACGGGTCAGGGATGCGGCGAGATGCGCCGCACCGTTGTTCCCTCGCCGAAAAAATCGGTCTACACGGCCGCTCCCCTGAAACCGCTTACCTGCCGCGTATGCAGGACTGAGCCCGGAGACGCGTGATCCATGCCGATTCTCACCTTTCCCGACGGCAATACCCGGGAGATCGCCGCCGGCACCACCGGCCGCGCCGTGGTCGAGGGCATCGCCAAGTCGCTGGCCAAGCGCACCGTCGCCATGGCGCTCGACGGAACGGTCGCCGACCTCGACGATCCGATCGCGCGGGACGCCCGAATCGAGTTCCTGGATCGCACCGATCCACGCAGCCTGGAGCTGATCCGGCACGATTGCGCGCACGTGCTCGCCGAGGCCGTGCAGGCGCTCTGGCCGGACACGCAGGTGACGATCGGCCCGGTGATCGAGAACGGCTTCTATTACGACTTCTACCGCGAGACCCCGTTCACGCCCGAGGATTTCCCGAAGATCGAGGCGAAGATGCGCGAGATTATTTCGCGCGATGCGCCATTTACCAAAGAAATCTGGAAGCGCGAGGATGTGCGGGCGCTGTTCGCCGACAAACAGGAAAAATTCAAGGTCGAGCTGGTCGACGCGATCCCGCCCGGCGAGGATCTGAAGATCTACCGCCAGGGCGAGTGGTTCGACCTGTGCCGCGGCCCGCACATGACCTCGACAGCCAAGGTCGGCACCGCCTTCAAGCTGATGAAGGTGGCGGGCGCCTACTGGCGCGGTGATTCGAACAACCCGATGCTGACCCGCATCTACGGCACCGCCTGGGCGGCGCAGGCCGATCTCGACGGCTACCTGCACCGGCTGGAGGAGGCCGAGCGCCGCGACCACCGCCGCCTCGGCCGCGAGATGGACCTGTTCCACTTCCAGGAGGAGGGGCCGGGCGTCGTCTTCTGGCACGCCAAGGGCTGGACGATCTTCCAGGAGCTGATCGCCTACATGCGCCGCCGCCTGCGCGGCGACTACGCCGAGGTGAACGCGCCGCAGATCCTCGACAAGGCCCTGTGGGAGACCTCCGGCCACTGGGGCTGGTACCGGGAGAACATGTTCGCCGCGCAATCGGCGGGCGAGGAGGCCGAGGACAAGCGCTGGTTCGCCCTCAAGCCGATGAACTGCCCGGGCCACGTGCAGATCTTCAAGCATGGCTTGAAATCCTACCGCGACCTGCCCCTGCGCATGGCCGAGTTCGGCATCGTCCACCGCTACGAGCCGTCCGGCGCCATGCACGGGCTGATGCGCGTGCGCGGCTTCACGCAGGACGACGCCCACGTGTTCTGCACGGAGGACCAGCTCGCCGACGAGTGCCTGAAGATCAACGACCTGATCCTCTCGACCTACGCGGATTTCGGCTTCGATCAGATCGTCGTAAAACTCTCGACCCGGCCCGAGAAACGCGTCGGCTCCGACGCGCTGTGGGACCATGCCGAGGAGGTGATGACCCGCGTGCTGGCGCAGATCGAGGAGCAGTCGGCTGGCCGGATCAAGACCGCGGTGAATCCGGGGGAGGGCGCGTTCTACGGGCCCAAATTCGAGTACGTGCTGCGCGACGCGATCGGCCGCGACTGGCAATGCGGCACCACCCAGGTGGACTTCAACCTGCCCGAGCGGTTCGGCGCCTTCTACATCGACGCCGACGGCGCAAGGAAGCCGCCCGTGATGGTCCACCGGGCGATCTGCGGCTCGATGGAGCGCTTCACCGGCATCCTGATCGAGCATTTCGCCGGGCACTTCCCGCTCTGGCTGGCGCCGGTGCAGGTGGTGGTGGCGACGATCACCGGCGAGGCCGATTCCTACGCCCGGGACGTCATCCGTACCCTGGAGCGCGCCGGTCTCCGGGTCGAGGCGGATCTGCGTAACGAGAAGATCAACTACAAGGTCCGCGAGCACTCGCTCGCCAAGGTGCCGGTGCTGCTGGCTCTGGGCAAGCGCGAGGCGGAGGAGCGGACGGTCTCGATCCGGCGGCTCGGCAGTCAGCAGACCCGCACGCTGCCACTGACCGAGGCCGTGGCGGCCTTCGTGGCGGAGGCGACCGCCCCGGACCGCCGCCGGGCCGAGGCCGTGGCCGAGACGGTCCCGAGCAGCGACACGGTGCTCGACGGCCACCACGAAGTGCAGGCGGCGCCCTGAGGAGGCGTTGGCTTCAGAGCCCGGTAGAGAGCGACGTCACCGTGCGTGCCTCCCTCACACGCCGCGCGGGCTAGGATATTCAGACATCTTCGCCGACGCGCTCTCCTCCCCCTTGTGGGGAGGGGAGGCACAGGACCCATTGTTCTCGTTCTCCAACAGCGATCTTTGACATCGCTATCCACGGCGGTCTGGCGACCTGCCAAAGATATCCGGACACATCCGCGATACCGGATTACGGTATTCAACCGGGAACATTCGGAGGGATCCATGACCCGCCTCGCCTGCGCCCTCGTTCTGGGCGCCCTCGCGACCGGTGCCGTCGCGCAGGAGCGGATCGATACGCGCGCCCTGACCTGCGCCGCCCTGCGGGCCCGCGTCGTCCGGGACCGCACCGTGATCCTCGCGCGGAGCGAGACGGCCTTCGAGACCGTCCATCTGGATTCCGGATCGTGCCAGCAGGACGAGACCGGCGCTCCGGCCTTCGAGCCGTCCGCCGACGTGCCATCCTGCTGGGCCGGATGGCGCTGCACGCAGCGCAACAGCGACAGCGGCCAGCGCTGAGCGGTCACCGGTCTCAGCGGGCCTTGTCGTGCTCCGCGAGGCCGACCGCCTTGTAATCGTAGGTGGGGTAGAACTCGGTGCGATACGCGCCCCAGGCGGTGTCCTCGAGGACACGGTTGACCTCCCGGAGCCGGGTGGCGGGCAGCCGCAGCGTAATGATCTGGCCGATGCCCATGACGACGTTCCAAGATACGACTTCGATCCCGGGCGGCGGGAAGGCCTTGTAGAAGCCCTGCTTGGCAAGTTGTGCGTTCAGGTCGGCCAAGGGGCGCGACTGATCGTGGCGCAGCAGGATCGTCAGCAGGACGGCGTTATCCGGCGTCGCCGTGGCGGAGCCTGCCGAAGGCGGCGCTGTCGTCTGTGCGGTCGCGTCCGGGACGGGGGTGCAGAGCAGCGCGAGCGCCACGGCGAAGGGCCCGACCGCACCAGCCATTCGTCTCATCCATCCGCCTCCTGCATGCTTCTGACGAGCGTCAACGCAATCGGGTGCCGGTGCTATCCCGGCCCCGGGCCGCCGTCAGCCGGACTCGATATCGTAGGAGAGGCGCAGGCGCAGGCGGACGACGCCCTGCGCGTCGCGCACGGCGATGACGTAATCCTGGCGCTCCCGGGGATCCGACAGGCCCTGGGCCACGCGGGTCATCATCCGCACGGCCTGTTCGCGCGCCGCGGCCAGGTCGGGGAAGTCAAAGCCTTCGTGATCACGAACGAGGTTGGTACCGTCGTGGAGGTCGATGAAATAGCGAGACACGGATCTTGGCTCAGCGAGCGCATTGGCCCGGAAGAATCAATCTCCGTTGTTTCTACGTAGTTTCGGATCGATGAAAAATAGACGTCCCTCATGTCGCACGGGGAAATGGCGTCGTCTGTCAGCCGCCGAGCAAACTCTCGGCGAAGTCGTCCGGGATGGTGCCGAACTGGCCGAGGATGGTCACACCTTCCAGTTCGCCGGTCTCGTCGTCGGCGACGACCTTCAGAGCCGCGGCACCGGGCAGGCGGGCGGCGAGCGCCTCGGCCTTCTTCAACGCGCCGAACTCGCTTTGCGCCGGCTCCTGCCGCGCCGGGCGCAGGCGATTGCGATGCATCGCGAAGGGCTGCACCACGAAGGTGGTCTTCAGGGCCATGGGACTTCCTCGGTGCGGGCGCGTGTCGTGACCGAGGCGGCGGGTCTGCGCCTCACAGACTGCGCGTGGTGACCCCGAGCGCCAACAGGATATAGGCGCCGATGAAGAACCATTGCCGGTGTGCCACCACGGTGCGCCCGACCATGGGTATCCGCGTATACAGGCTGGCGATAGCGACGCCGATCAGCGCGACGGAGACAAGAAACGTCAGGAGACGCGGGGCAGAGAGCGTGGGCATGCGCCATGCTGGCCGCGCCGGGCTTACCGAACCGTTATCGGTCGAGCCCGGGGACGAGGGGCCGATCGGCCGTCAGCGGCCCCTTCGTTCCCGGGAGCAGACCGGCCTCGGCCAGCCAGAGGGCCATGATCGCCCCCGCGATCAGGGTCGCCAGCGAGGCCAGCCGGCCGATCCATCGCCGCAGGACGAGCATCATCACCAGGACGACCAAGAGGGCAAGGATGAGAGCCGGCATGAGCATGCCCGCGCCATGCCACGCTGCGGCCGCCGCGTCACCACGGAAGCGTCGCCCCGCCTCGCCAGCCGGCGATATCGATACTTCAAGCCCGCGTGAGTCGGACTGACCAACACTCTAGATCCGTTGCCGCAGTGTTTCTCGCCCGGAAAACACTCCCGCAGTCGATGGCTCCCGGCGGGCAGGAGCTGCAAGGTCTCGACGGCAGTTGCAGAAAATACCCGCTCGCGACCCGCTCGAGGCATGCCAATCATGCGTGGGATGGGGGCTTGTGAACAATTTTGTAACTTGCATTCAGCGATCAAAAGTAGCAAATCACTTGCGAGGGGCACACTAGGAATCTTAAAGTGACAGAAGAAACCACCGCTCCCGCTTCCAACTTCATCGAGTTGGCCGGCGACATTGTCGCCGCTTATGTGTCGAACAATCCGGTTCCGGCCGCGGAGCTTCCGGCACTGATCGCGCGGGTTCACGGGGCGATCGCCGGCCTCGTCGCCGGCACCCTGACGGCGGAGACCGGCACGGCCGCCCCCACCGAGATCGACCGCCCGAGCGCTGCCCAGATCCGCAAGTCGGTCCGGCCCGACGGGATCGTCAGCTTCATCGACGGCAAGACTTACAAGACGCTCAAGCGCCACCTGACCAGCCACGGGCTCGATCCGCGGGCCTACCGCGACCGCTACGGCCTGCCGGCCGACTACCCGATGGTCGCCCCCGCCTATGCCGAGCAGCGCTCCGCACTAGCCAAGGCCATCGGCCTGGGTCAGCCCGGCGCCATGGCCGAGCGCGAGCGCAAGGGTCGTCAGGCCGCCTGATCGCGGACGCATTCAGGGAACGCCCCGTCGAGGACCGCTCCATCGGTTCCGAGGCGGGGCCTGACCGTTTGGTCATAAGCGCGACGATCGCGATGCGCTTGCCCCGCAGCGCGAGCCAGAGGCGATGTGACCGTTGCCGCGGCGCCACATCTGTCCGCGACGTTGCGCGACACGGATAAGCTGCCACACTCTGCACAAAGCGTCTGCGCACGTCTGATCCCGAGAACGCCTATCGAGGGATCCAGCACGATGAAGCGAGAGCGGACGAAGACCAGTTCGGTTGTGCCCTTCCCGGCCTCCATTGCCCCCACCGTGGCCGACGAGGACACCGCGTCCATCATCGCCGTGCTTCAGGACCAGTTGGCGCTCGCCCGCGAAGGCCGGCTGCGCTCGGTGGCCGTGGTTTCCGTCTCGGCGGACGGCGAGGCGATCGGAACGCAATGGTCGTGCAAGGGTGGCGACATCAGCAGCCTGATCGGCAAGCTGACCGTGTTGGCCCACGATCTGATGGCGGCGCGGAAGTAAGCGACCGCGCACGAATTGTCGGCGACGGATCGGCGCGGCCCGGTCCCGCGCGGCAACGGCCAGGATGCAGCGGCGTTCGGGATAGCGGCCTGGTCCCGGTCCGCCCGAGGAGTGCCCGCCATGAGACCCGTCCTGCTTGCCGCCCTGCTCGCCGCAGCCCCGCTGTCCGGCGGGCCAGCCTCCGCGGAGGATCTGATGGAGCCGGCGGCCTCCAGGCGCGCCGAGACTCTCGAGGGGCTGGTTCGGATCGTCGGCGCGCAGGCCGGCATCGTTCTGTATTGCCGCAAGTTCTATACGGTGGACGACGCGGTCTCCGACGGCCTGTCCCGGACAGCCCGTCGCGCCCTCGAGGCGGCCATGGGCCGCCACCGGGCCGAGACTGCCATCGCGACGGAAGGCCGGCGCGTCTCGGACACGATCGCGACGGTGGGCGCCGACCAATGGTGCGCCGACCAGCGCGACATCCTCAATACGGACGGTGTTCAAGTCTTCGTGGATTGAAGCCACCCGGGACCGCACCTCCCGCGGCGACGCCGCGGTCGCGTCGGCACGGCGTGCACCCTATACGGGTCCTCCGACCCGATTCGCTGCTCCGGCAAAAGACAGATATCGGCTGCGCATCGCCGATGCGTTCTGCAATGCAGAACCGATTATCTTCTTGTTCGGTGTGCCATCGTCTGTCATGTTTTGACGACGGATGACTTTAAACAGATCACGCCGGTCTCGATCATCCGGATAAGAGCCCCCAAGGGCCGTGGGATCGGCGGAGGAGAAAGCGCCATGTCCCGAGTGATCTATCTCGCTGTCGCCCTCGTTGTGCTCGGCGCCGCCGTTACGCTCTTCGCCTTCCTCCGAGCGCCGCGTTCGAAAGAGTTCGCCGGGTGGGACGTGGCGTTCATGGGCGGGATCGGTGCCGTCGCCCTCGGCTTCCTCACCACCCTCGTCGAGGTGATCACCGAGTAGGCACGGCCTGCCGGACAACCGCACGCGACACACGATCGGTCTGTCCGGCCCGCCGACACCGCCCGAGCTCGCGGCGAGCCTCACAATACCGCGAAGATCGGCGGTACAGACAATTTGATACTTTCCAAGAACGCTGTTTGAAGGCGCATCGCCGATCATCGCACGATGATTTCCCACGAGGCGGCGATGTTCGAACGGCGCAGCTCTCCACGCACGCTTCTGAATGAGACCGGCAGCATCTCGGTCGACGAGCATCGCAGCCTACCCTGCATGGTTTACGATCGATCCACGGGCGGCGTCCGCATCACGCTGCCGGAGGCGGAGATCGTCCCTGATCGCTTCGTGCTGAGCCTCAAGGCGGGCAACGAGATCCTAATCTGCCAGGCGGTCTGGCGGAAGCTGGACGAGATTGGGGCGTCCACCGAGACCTCGGAAGTGCCGCCACCGGCCCAGTCGGGGCTACGGCGCGACCGAACAGCCGCCTGATCCGGCCGTGCACAGGCGCATCAGCCTTGGTGACGCCGCGCGGCACCTTCGGGCAGGTTGATCGTTTCCCGTCCGGTGCCGCCATCGCAAGGATACGGCGCGGAGGAACGAGCCATGCCGGATCCACGATCACGCGACGCGGATGAGGGATCCGACCCGGACCTGCCCCAGGGCCTGCCGATGCCGCCCAATACCGGGGAGATGCCACCCCCGCGCTTGCCCCCGGCACCGGAGGATGATCCGGCCCCAGCGCGCCGGGAACCGGCCCCCGATATCGACGACGTCCCCGGCCTGTGAGCAGCGCACCGTACGGGCCGATTCGCCTCTTTCGATCCCGTATCGCCTGCGGGTTCCTGCCCAGGTGCCTTTGTGTGCTTGCGGCCGGGTCGGGTTGGATTTCGATGGCTGCGGCCGCCGAGCAGCCCCTCAGCATTGAGCGGCTCAGCGCGGACGGCTGGGACATCGCCGGCTACACCGGGACCTTCGACAACCGCTCGTCGCTGATCCTGTTTCGGAAGCGGGACCGCACCTACCTCGTCCAATGCTCAATCCTATAGGACGTGACACGCAATACGCGTGTCGTCACGAACTGTTACGAATTGCACAGACGAGCGCATCCTCGGACAACCCGCCTGCCGACCCGGGCGCGTGAGGTCCTTCCTAATCCCAATCGATATTCAGGGACCGTTCGAAGGCGGCGGCCGTCATCTCCTTGCCCTTCGGATCGACGACCGCAATCTCGCGGAATCCCCGCCGGGCCAGCTCCCAAGTCTTCTCCATGGCCTGCTCGTCGGTCCCGCAGGCGAAGGTCATGACGCGCCCGGACGGGTCGATCCCCTTAACGGTGAACACAACGCTCTCCTCGATCTACCGGCCTCATATAGGGCCGCCGACACGATCCTGTCCTGGGATGCGGGTCGGTCAGGGACCCGAACGGTGCGTTTCGCGTTATCAAAAGACACGGAGGCTCCGGATGACGAATGCGCGCGAGCCCCTGCCATTAGGTCGGTCTGAACCGGCCGCCCCGGAGGCCGAAGGGGACATCGATCGCGAGAACGAGACCTCGAACCAGCCCCTCCCGATGAGCGATGAAGATCCGGATGTCGGCCTGTCGCAGAAGGGCATTGGCGAGGACGCCGTTGTTCGCCGGGAGACGGAGATCTGATCGTTGCGCCCCTGCGGCGTCTGGACGCGGTTCTTTGTGCGATGCACAACGGCGTGGGCTGCGACCAATCGAGCAGGCTTGAGGAGATCGAGCATGGCCGGCATACCGAGCTTCGAGGTCCCGCCGCAGGTCCGTCACCTTGCCGAAAGCAGCCTGGAACAGGCACGCAGCGCCTTCGCCAGCTTCACTGGAGCAGCGCGTCGCACCACCGATACTGTGCAGGGCTCCACGGAGTTCGCCCGCACCAACACACAGACTTGGGTCACCCGGAGTCTGGATTACGCTGAGCAGAATGTCCGTGCCGCCCTGGGCCTGGCACAGAAGCTTGCGGCGGCCCGCTCGATTCCTGAGGCGACGCAGATCCAGGCCGAGTTCGTGCGCGAGCGGTTCGCCGCCATGCAGGCTCAAGCACAGGACCTGAACACGCTCACCCGGGGCGCCCTTGGGCAAGGCATCGAACACACGCGGGCCGCGGCTCAGCAGGGCGCCATTGAGGCACAGAAGGCGGTTGAGCAGACTGCACCTTGACCGGCAGAACTGATCCGGCGGCGTCTCAAACGTCGCCGGCCTCATGGGGGATCGGAAATGATCGAGGGTGAGGTGGGCCGCCTGGCGGACGAGAGCCTGCGGCTCAGTCTCCGTCAGGCTGAACTGGCCGTGCTCTTGGTGACGGCGGCACAGTATGCGTGGCTAAACCTGTGTCTCGATGGATATCGGACGATGACGACAATTCTGAGCGCCACGTCGGATCAGCGGGACCGGACACGGCGATTGATCCGACGCGGCGTGCCACCGGAAGAGGCCGCCCGCGCACTGCGCATCGTCTGAATGGCGCAGCGCGGGTCGGGGTGGCTCGAGAGCCTGCCCCGCCCCCCCCCGCTCCTCAGCGCAAAGTCTCGGCGGAAGCTTGGGTCAGGGATTGTCTGGCCGCCGAAGCGGAATGCGCCGAACCGGTCGCTGCTGGGACCGGATGCGGCGTGGTCGTCCACGTTTCGAGCCGGCGGGCCTGTTGGGCCGTCCAGGTCTGCTCCCGGTAGAGCGGCGGCGTCAGGTGCAGGTGCTCATCGGCCGCGGCAGGGCCGGTGAAGGCAGCGGCCGAGATGAGCGCGGCCGACGCGGGGATGAAGATCGTGCGCATGGTGCGTCTCCGTTTCGATCGCAAATCGGATCGCGGTAAGCGACCGACGCCCTACGAAACCACGCTTTTGTGCGCCGCGGTATGCTTGCGGTGCAATGCACCATAACGCAAACTCGGCACTGTCTTGCCGGATTCTGAGAAAGATTAGAGACTGGTCACACACGCGTAAACTTGCCGTGCCATGCATTCGACGCAGATGAAATAAACTTCATCTCGTGGGTCATCAAACGAAAATTGAATCAACTTGGAATATAATTTTGTTCGGCGGTTCAACGGATGTCCAGGGCACTGGAAAATCGCCTGCCGTTGCGTGGCGATGATCGCGACACGAATCGGCAACACGTTCGCCAGATCCGCGTCACACGGGGGCGCTACTGAGAATACGGATCGCGAAGCACCCGGAGCGACAGCATGACGTCTGCCGATCTCGACAAACGCGCCGAGCTGACCGTCTGGCCCAAGCGCGCACCCGGCCGCTCGGCACAGGGGCGTCCGTTCGCAACCTTGCGCGAGGCGCTCGCCGCCGCCGCTCAGGCGATCGAGACCGAGGATGCGCAGCCCTGGATCATTACAGAGGCGGGCGACATCCTCTCGCCGTGCTGGATCCGGGCCAACACCCTGTCCCGCCCGCTGCAATAGGCGAAGCGGCCGCGAGGGAGCGCGATTCCCGATTCAGCAGCCGATGCAGATATCATGGACCACGTGCTGATGCCGGGACCCAGTACGCTGGTTCGGAAGCTGACCGGCGATGGACGGAAACCCGCTGCCCAGCATCCTGAGCCGACCTGGGCCTGCGAGGGAATCGCCCTCGGGTCGGACCGGCACCGCGGCCGGCGTAGACGGTTCCGCCCTGTCGCTGTTCGCCATACCGGGCTCCGGCAGCGTGAAGGCCATGCCGGGCGTGGGCGGCACCTGAGCAAACTCCCCCGCCTGTGCCGACGCCGTGGCAGCGAAGATCAGGCACCCAAGGACGAGCTGGCTGTGCGCAACCATCACGCGTTTCCTGGCCCTGGTATCCAGCGGAAACCGGCGCCCGTGAGCGCCGGCACGATGATCGGGGGGCCTGGATGGGTCCACGTGGGTTGCCGTCCGGCCCCGAACTTCGTGACACGCTCTCCAGCCCAGACCAGCCTGTGCCTCGCGGAGAAGGCCTCAGTAAGCCCGGCCGTAATACGGCTGCGAGATCGGCCGGTAGCGGTCGCTCACGGGCCAAGTATAGGGCTGGTCCTTACCGGTTCGCACGGTAGACCCGAATCGCGGCGCGTTGAAGCCGATCCCATGCAGGCCCGAGGCCTTGCCGGATCCGCGATGCTGGGGGCTCGCCTCGCGTGCCAGGGCCGCGCTCGACAGACCCAGAACGAGAGCAGCCGCGACCGTAACGCGGCTCAGAATGACCGTCATCTCTGCCTCCTGTCCCGTCCCGGCCAAGACGCCGGTCCGACATGAACGGCGGCGCCGGATCGGCGGTTCCGAGGGCTCCGCCAGTCAGTACCCGCCGGCTCCGCCGAGGCAGGCCTCCGCGAGAGGACCGCTGCAAAGGTCGTTGATGCGGCCCGGCGCGGCGGCCGCGCCGCTGATGCCAGCGCCGCCCGACGCGCCCCCGCCGGCCTGGACCGTACCAGCCGCCTGGACGAGGGTGAGATCCCGGCCGGCCACCGCACCCGAAGCGGTCGCGATCCCCGCGCCGCCCGACGCCGTTCCCGCCGCGCCAGACGTCGTCGCGACCGGGACGGCATTCGCGGCAACACCCCCGCCGGTTCCGAACGTCGCGAGCCCGGAGGATGCGGTCCCCAGGGCGGCCGCGTCGAGGGCGTTCGCAGTCCCGCGGGCGCCCGAAACCGAAGATGTGGTGGCCCCGGTAATGCCCAGGCTCGTGGTGACGCCCGAACCGCTGGCGATCCCGAAGCCGGATGTCCCGAACGCCGATGTCCCGAACGCGGAGGTTCGCGTTGCGCTCAATCCCGTGCTCAGGCTCGTCGTGCCCGTCGTGAGCGACGCGGCGCCCCCGAATCCCGTCGCCCCGAAGCTCGTCGCGAATGCGCCTGTCGAGAGCGAGCCAAGCGCCGTGTTCGATGTCGCACTCAAGCTCGTGCCGAAACCGCTCACCGTGCTGGCGGAGCCGGTCGTCCCGCGGGTTCCGGTGACCCCGGCGCCGCCGGTGATCCCAGTGCTCGACGAGAGGCCGAGCTGGCCGGCCCCGGGGAGCGCGCTGCTGGGCGCTCCGATCGTACCGCCACCTCCGCCACCGCCGCCCAGGCTGAGCTGGCCGGCATTCAGGAGTCCGCCGGTCTGGGCCGAAAGGGTGGGGAAGGGCCCGGTCGTGGACCTGCCGCCAAGGCTGAGCTGCCCGGGATTGGCGATCGCCGTAGTCGGCTCCAGTGAGGCCGCGGCCGGCGCCGTCGCGGTGGCCGACAGGCTCTGGGCCGAGGCCGGGGCGGCGACGGACACCAGCAGGAGGGCGGCGAGCGTGGCGCGCATGACGAACTCCACAAAATCGGATGTCCGGCCCAACCGGCGCGAATCCGGCCTGTTCCGGCGGCGCAGCGCCGCGGCCCGGACGAACGGCCTTCATGCTGCCGGAAAGACTGTGTCGTCTCCGCCCCGGGATCCGACCAACGCACGATCGTACCCTTGCCCAATTCCTTCGCCCGAGGCTTGCGCCGCGCCGGCTGGCTCGCCGGATTGCCGGCGCTCGCGCTGATCGGGGTGAGCGCGACGCTCTATGCCGCCCCGCAGATCGCCGACCGGCTGGAGGCCGAAGGCGCAGACGTGGCGGCCGGCACGGCCACCGCCACCGGCGAGCCCTGGCTGCGGCTGGAGGCCCGGGGCCGCGACCTCCTGGCGGACGGCGAGGCACCCGATGCGGAGACGCGCGCGGCCATCCTGTCCCGTCTCGCCGCCCTGGATGGGCCCCGGCGCATCGTCTCGGGCATCGGGCTGGTCGAGACCGCGGCGCCGTTCCAGTGGGCAGCGATCCGCACCGGGCCGAACCGCATCGCCCTGGAGGGCAGCCGGCCGGCGGAGATCGGGCGGCGGGCCCTGGAGGCGCGGGTCACCGGGGCGCTCGGCCCCGGCACCAGCCTGGACGACACCGCCCGGGCCGCCCGGGGCGCACCGCCGGACTTTGCGGGCGCGGCGGCCTTCCTGGCGGCGCGGCTCTCCGGATTGGCGGCGGGCGGGCGGGCCGCGCTCAGCGACACCGTGCTCAGTCTGTCGGGCGAGGCCATCGACGTGCCGGCTTATGAGGCGCTGCGGGTCGCCCTGTCGGAGCCGCCGGCGGGCTTCAGCATCGGCCGCGTCGAGATCGTGCCGCCGCGGGTGGCGCAGTACCGCTTCACCGTCGGGAAGGAAGCGGGCGGGATCGTGCTCGACGGCTTCATCCCTTCCGCGGCCGATCGCGACACCGCCCGGCGCGCCGCCCAGGAGGCGGCTCAGGAAACCGCCGGCGCGACGGTGGACGACCGGCTGGTGACCGCCCGGGGGCTCGATCCGGCGATCGATGCGAAGGGCCTGATCGCCTTCGCGTTCCGCCTCGCCGCGCTGATCCAGACGGGCCACGTGACCTTCACGGACGGTGCGGTCTCGGTCAGCGGCGACGCCATGGACGGGCAGGCGATCCCCGACGCCGAGGCGCTGATGCGCGAGGGCCGGCCCGCCGGGGTCTCGGCCGGGCGGATCAGCCTGACGGCGCGGCCGCTCTCGCCGTACCGGGTGGCGATCCGCCGGACGCCGGAGGCGGTGACCCTCACTGGGCACGTCCCGGATGTGGCCACAAGGGAGCGGGTGCTCGATGCGCTCAGGCCCCGGCTGTTCCGCGAGCCGATCCTCGACCGGACACGCCTCGCCGACGGCGCGCCACCCAATCTCGGGGCGGCGCTGGCCGCCGCGGCGCCGCTGGTGGTGGGTCTCGCCACGGGTGAGGCCAGCATCTCCGACCGGACGCTGACGCTGACCGGCGAGAGCCTCTACCGCGAGGTCGCCGCCCGCACCCCCGACCGGCTCGCCGAGGCGCTGCCCCCGGGCTGGACCGGGAAGGCCACGGTCTCGGCGCGGCAGCCGGCGGAGCGGCGCGACCCGGCGACCTGCCGCGCCGATTTCGCCGCCGCCACCGCGGGGGCGGATCTGCGCTTCCCGATGGGCAGCGCCGTGCCGGGCCCGGCCTTCTATCCGACCCTGGACGCCCTGGCGGCCCTGGCCAAAGCCTGCCCGACCCTGCGAATCGCCGTCTCGGGCCCCGCCGATCCGGCGAAAGCCGCGCCGACACCGGCCGCCGGCCCGGGGGAGGGCGCCCATCCGGCCACACCGCTGGAGCCCGAGCCGACCCGAATCGCCAGCGCGGCCAAGCCGGAGGCGACCGGCAAGCCGGCGGCCAAGCCGGAGACAGGGGCCACCGCCAAGCCCGAGCCAAAAGCCTCCGGCAAGGAAGCAGCCAAGGAAGCCCCCAGGCGCGGCAAGCCGGCCGCCCAGAAGAAACCCGAGGCGGCCGCCGACGAGCCGCCGCAGGACCTGCCCCGGCTGCGCGCCCAGGCGGCGGTGGAGTATCTGCTCCAGGCGGGCGCCCGGCCGGATCAGGTGAGCGCCGGGCCGGACGGACCCGCCGGCCCTGTCACCTTCGCGCTGCTGCCGTGAGGCCCCCTCAGACCGCCGCGCGCGCCGCTGCGCGCGGGCGCCGCTTCCGTTTGGAGACCGCACGGCCGTGATGCTGCTGCTTGACGGATTCTGGCCCGGACTCGCCGGGGCGGGGGCGCTCGGCCTCGGGGTCGGGGCGCTCGCGGGCTGGCCGGACCGCTATGCCGTGCCGCTCGGCCTGTTCGTGGCCGCGGGACTCCTGGCGGCGGCGGCGCTCGCCGCGGTCGTGCCGGGCGTGGCCGGTCTCTGGCTCGAGGGCGCGGCCCTGATCCTGCCGCCCTACATCGCGGGCTGCGCCCTCGGCGCGCTCGGACGCCGCCTCGTCGCGCGGCGCTGAATCCCCGGGAACCCTCCCGCCCCCGGCCGGCGTTGCCTCGTCATACGGGCCCGAGGCCCACCCCCTTCGACGAGGTCCCCATGTCGACGACCGACCGCCGATCGCGCCCGCTGCGCGCCGCCCTCCGCCTGCCGCGCCCCCGGGCGGGCGCCGCCGCCACCGGCCTGTTCCTCACTGCCCTAGCGCTCGCCGCCGCGACGATGCCCCTGTCGGAACCCGCCGACGCCACCACCGCCCACGGCACCGCGCAGGCGGCGCTGACCAGCCCGGCCCACTAAAAGAAGCCGCCTTTCCCCGCGCGTCTCCCTCCCCCCTCTGCGGGGGAAGGGGAGACACGGGGCGCGCGTGCCAGTCCGATGAAGCGACGGACCACCGCCTCCAAAGCAACCGACACCGACCTCAAGCGGTTGTTCGCCCGGGCCCGCTGCGGGCACCGGGGAGGGGCGCATGGGACTGCTCGAATCGGCGATCGGCGGCGTTCTGGGTCAGGTGTTCGGCGGGCAGAAGGGCGGCGCCGGCGGGATGTCGCCCCTGGTGAAGGCCCTGCTGATGCTGCTGCTGGCCAAGGGCGCGAGCGGCGGCTTCGGCGACATCTTCGGGCGCGGGCGCCAAGGCGAGCCCGGCCCCGAGGCCGACCGCTCCGGCGGCGCCGGACCCTATAGCCGCGATCCCGGCCAGCACCCCGCCGATGCCGGCGGCCGCCGGCCCGACGAGACCGGCGATATCGGCGGCTGGGACCAGTATGGCGGCCGCCGCGACAGCGGCCCGGAGGGCACCGACGACCCGTCCCTGCCGCCCGGCGATTTTTCGGACCTGTCCGGCATGCTCGACGGACCCGGCGACGCCCCGGCCCCGAGCCGCGCCGCCCCGGCGGGGCAGGGGGATCTCGGCGGCCTCGACGGGCTGGTGGACCGCTTCCGCCAGGGGGGCCTCGGCGACGTGATCGAGTCCTGGATCGGCCACGGTGCCAACCGCCCGGTGGCCCCGGACCAGCTCGCCCGGGCGCTCGGCCCCGATACGGTGGACACCCTCCAGCAGCAGACCGGCATGGACCGCGAGACGCTTCTTTCTCAGTTGGCCCAGGCGCTGCCGGAGGTGGTGCACGCGCTCACGCCGCAGGGGCGGGTGCCGGGGGAGGCGGAGCGGCGGGGGTGGTAGAGATGGCCGTTTAGAAGAAACGGCGCGCGACGAGCCGACTATCCCACCCTCGCCCTCATCCTGAGGTGCCGGAGCGCAGCGGAGGCCTCGAAGGAGCCCTCCAGAAGGCGCCGCGATCCCTAGGTCGTGGACTCATAAAGCTCGCAACCAGACACGCAGGGCTGCGAGCTTAACGCTGGCCAGGAAGTTGTCGGGATCCTTGTCGTAGCGGGTGGCGACGGCGCGGAAGTGCTTGACCTTGCTGAAGAAGCGCTCGACCAGATTGCGGTACTTGTACAAGAATGGGCTGAACGCCAGTACCTGCTTGCGGTTGGGCATCGGCTTCACGTTCGCCCACGCCCCCTGCTCCGCCATCCGGGTGCGAAGCGCGTCGCTGTCGTAGGCTCGATCCCCCAGCAGGATCTGCCCCGTGCTCAGACCGCTCAGCATGTCGGCCGCCGCGCGCCCATCGTGCGCTTGACCCTCGGTGATCTTGAGCGCCACCGGACGACCCTCGGCATCCACCAGCGCGTGGATCTTGCTCGTCAGGCCGCCACGCGAGCGACCCATGCCACCGGATCCGCTGTCTTTTTTTGGGCGCAGGCGGCGTGCTGGTGCACGCGCACGCTGGTGGCGTCGATCATCTGCAGGTCGCCGTCGTAAGCCTTTGACACGGAGTCCAGAAGTCGATCCCAAATGCCACGCTTGCGCCAGCGCCGAAAACGGTTGCCGCAGGTCGTATGTGGGCCATAGCGCGCCGGGATGTCGGCCCACGGCGCGCCCGTACGCAGCCGCCAGAAGATGCCGTTGAGCACCCGCCGGTCATCCACGCGCTCCTTGCCGCGCACATCCGTCGGTAACAGCGGCTCAATCACCGCCCACTCCGCATCCGTCAGGTCATACCGCGCCATCCAGGTCCCTCCTGCTCAGAGGCCTAACGCCGCCGCATCTCAGCCGTGCCAGCTGTTATGGGTTCGCGACCTAGAGGCCTCCTTCGAGGCTGCTGCGCAGCACCTCAGGATGAGGGTGCGTGTGGGACACCCCGATTGATGAGCTTCAGATCGTCGGGCCGAACCGTAGCCAGGGCGCCGAGCGGCGTGGGAAACTCGACGACGTAGGCCTCTCCGTCGCGGTAGACGCTAACGATGGTGCCCTCCGTACCGGGCGGCAGCGCGTCCCCGTCGTCGCTGACCACGGCAGCCGTCAGCGCAACGCGATCCAGATCCTTAAGGTCCGATCGCGCGTCGTCCTGGCGGAACTGATAGGCACGGACCAACACCATGGCGCGAGGATACGTGCCGGTCTCGGCTTTGCAAGCGGGCGTGGCCCTGGAACGCCGAACCTTTTGCTGAGCGCGACTGCCGCCACGACATCAGCGGCCTCGACGGGCTGGCGGACTGGTTCCGCCCAGGGGGGCTTCGGCGACGTGATCGAGTCCTGGATCGGCCGCGGCGCCAACCGCCCGGTGGCCCTGGACCAGCTCGCCCGGGCGCTCGGCCCCGACACGGTGGACACCCTCCAGCAGCAGACCGGGATGGACCGCGAGACGCTTCTTTCTCAGTTGTCCCAGGCTCTGCCGGAGGTGGTGCACGCGCTCACGCCGCAGGGGCGGGTGCCGGGGGCGGATGAGCGGCGGGGGTGGTAAAAGCCCCCTCAAATTCAATTATGATAAATCTAATTCCGCAATACGGTGAACCTTAGTTAGAAAACTAATATCATGATCTTTCTTCGGCAGCATATCTTCTTCGATACGCGCAATTATTCTGTCAAATTTCCTATTTTTTCTTCCGGTCTCAATAATTAGTTGAGCAATATTGTACGACGATTTAAATGGAAATAGTCCAAAGCCGTTTATATAATCAACAATCCCGGAAATACTATCGAGTGTATCAATGTTTAGTGAAATTCTGTCTCTTCTAGCCTGAATCCTATGAACAGTCTCGCTTAGTCGCTCAACTTCAGCCAAACGTTCTTCAGCGGAAATTTCAGAGAGTCGCGTGATCAACCCTCTCCCCTTCAGATTACTTGACGATACAGCCGAAATTTCAAGTAACTCAGACATATTTGTATGTTTTCTAAATTTGAAGAACGGCAACTGAGGAACTATTCTTTCTTTACGGCCCCTTCTCTCCTCATTGCCGATCCACGCCGCTGAAATACGATTATTAAAAGATCGATAAAAGTTAAGACGATCTGCCGTGATATTTCTAACTACGTTCCATCCGGGCAGGTCATTTATCGGCGGTATGAATGTGGCATTCAAAACATGAGCGATGTGAACGCCCTGGTTCGTTGCGACTGACTCAATGCGCAGATCACGCCCAGTGAAAGCCTTAATCTCGTCGCCAAATAAACTTCCTATGCCGAAGTTAGTCACACCCAGAGCGCCACTACTTAAAATCGGCGCGAAGCAACTAGCTCTCGCAAATGCCGGCCAAAGCAATCCTTTGTTTGTGAGATCAAATGGCAATCCTGTACGTTCAGATATACTCTCTACCAATGGCGAAACTAGACTTCGAAACTCGGGCTGGAGCAACGTGTACTCTTCAGCCGTACGAACGATATCGCTAGCAATCAAACTTGATATTGTTCGCCAGCCGATAATTGAAACCGGATTTTGCTCATAAATTTCTTCGAGAAGTCTTTTATCTAGCCTAGATACCGCCTGTGTTAACACCAATCGAATTCGATCGGCCTTAACAAGCTCAAGAAATTGTCCTTTTGAAATTGTCTGACTATCCCAAAAAGTAGACCTAAAAGAACCAAAATCGCTCAATGGAGGAGAGATAAATACGGTATCATAAAGCAGGATCAATTGACGCAGGTCAACTTGATCAAAGCTTGAAGCATCGACGTAACAGCTTGAGCCACAGTCTCGCAAACTTGGAACAAGATAATCAATTTGAGAGCCACGAAAGATTGCATCTATATTATCAAACCAGAAACTCTCGTCATTAGCACCAAATGGTAAGCTCAGAGCTTCTCTATCCCGCATTCGAGGACGCCCAAAGTGCGACTCCGGCAGGGATTTGTCACGCTCTTCCGAACTATCAGAACTGATCTCGATCGGCCATTCTGGCAGATGAGCTTGAAAAAACTCCCTTACTTTTTTATCCTGATCCTCTGTTAAATTCCCAGAAAATATAAGAGGGATCGGATTATTTTCATTTCTTGATCTGAGTGGCAGGGGAAGCCCAGGCACTTTAATTGACAGTAAATCTTCTATATCAGCAATAGATAGCCCCAAGCCTTCGAAGCCTTCATGCAATTTATTGAGTTCCATTAACTCAATTTCCTGCACAATTTCATCAGGGATTTCGTCCGACAACCTTACTAGAAGACTGACAGGCGCCCAACTCTTTAGAAATACATTTTCGAAAAAATTCTTAGCCTTGGAAGCTTCCGGCGTGTATATGAGGTAATCGTTAAGATCCACCTCGAACAATCTCGTCTGAAATTGCGGGAAATGGGCTCGAAAAAGTAATTCTGCCCGCCGGGCCAGGCCAGCTTGAGATGGGAACGTGCGCTTCTTGTGCCGCAATCGAGGCTTCTGCATGAACCACCTCGCGCACAGTATTAGGCCAATTATTAATGGCCAGATTAGAAGACCGTACTTACTCAGCCGCACCGCCGCATCACCAGCGACGCATTCGTCCCACCAAACCCGAACGAGTTCGACAACACCACATCCACCTGCTTCCGCTTCGCCTCGAACGGCACCAGATCGATCTTGGTCTCGACCGAGGGGTTGTCGAGGTTGAGCGTCGGCGGGATGACGTTGTCGCGCAGGACAAGGATCGAAAAAATCGCCTCGACCGAGCCGGCGGCGCCCAGCAGGTGCCCCACCGAACTCTTGGTGGACGACATGGTCGCCCCCGCGGCGGCGTCGCCCAGGAGGCGCTCCACGGCCTTCAGCTCCAGCTCGTCGCCCATGGGCGTCGAGGTGCCGTGGGCGTTGATGTAGCCGATCTCGGAGGGCGAGATCCCGGCCCGCTTCACCGCCGCGCTCATGCAGCGGAAGGCGCCGTCGCCGTCCGGGGAGGGGGAGGTGATGTGGTAGGCGTCGCCCGAGAGACCGTAGCCCACCACCTCGGCGTAGATCTTCGCGCCGCGGGCCTTGGCGTGCTCGTATTCCTCCAGCACCACGATGCCGGCGCCCTCGCCCATGAGGAAGCCGTCGCGGTCGCGGTCGTAGGGGCGGGAGGCCTTCTCCGGCGCGTCGTTGAAGCCCGTGGTCAGCGCCCGGCAGGCGGAAAAGCCCGCGATCGAGAGGCGGTTCACCGGCGATTCGGCGCCGCCCGCCACCATCACGTCGGCGTCGCCGAGGGCAATCAGGCGGCTCGCGTCGCCGATCGCGTGGGCGCCCGTGGAGCAGGCCGTCACCACGGCGTTGTTCGGGCCCTTGAGGCCGTGGGCGATCGAGACCTGGCCGGAGGCGAGGTTGATGATCCGGCCCGGGATGAAGAACGGCGAGATCCGGCGCGGGCCCTTCTCGTGCAGGGTCACGGAGGCGTCGTAGATGCCGCCGATGCCGCCGATGCCGGAGCCGATCAGCACGCCGGTGGCGCATTGATCCTCGTGGCTCTTCGGATGCCAGCCGGCATCCTTCAGCGCCTCGTCGGCCGCCGCCATCGCGTAGACGATGAACGGATCGACCTTGCGCTGCTCCTTCACCTCCATCACCCGGTCGGGGTTGAAGGTGCCGTCGGTGCCGTCGCCGAAGGGAACCTGCGCGGCAATCCGGCAGGGCAGGTCGGCGGATTCGAAGCCGCGGATCGGGCCGGCGCCGCTGTCGCCCGCGATCAGCCGGCTCCAGGTGTGCTCCACCCCGCAGCCCAGCGGCGTGACCATCCCCAGACCCGTGACCACCACCCGCCGCATCGCACCCGTCCCGTCTTGGATCGCGCACCCGGTCCGCCGGAGCGCCTCGTCTATAACTGCCGGAGGCGGATTCGGTCCCGCGGGGACGCATCACGCCTGCGTACCTTGAAACGCATGACGGCGCGGGGGCTGTTCCGCCTCACCCGCGCCGCGTGAATCAGAACTGTTCCAGCGCCTCAGGCGGCGGAGTTCTTCTCCAGGAACTTCACGGCGTCGCCGACCGTCTGGATGGTCTCGGCCGCGTCGTCCGGGATCTCCACGTTGAACTCCTCCTCGAAGGCCATCACCAGCTCGACCGTGTCGAGGCTGTCGGCACCGAGGTCGTCGATGAAGTTGGCGCTCTCGACCACCTTCTCGGGCTCGACACCCAGGTGCTCGACGACGATCTTCTTCACGCGCTCAGCGATATCGCTCATCGGTCTTCCGTCCTCGTCCTTTAAGTCTGTCAGTCTTCTCGGGTGGTCCGTTGACCGCGTCGCGCCCTTGCGGGCTTGTTGAGCGGCCGGTGTCCGATTGCGCGTGCTTCTGACGGTGAACCGGCACGGTGCACCGAGATGCCCCCACCGGGAGGCCCTTGGACTGAAAACCCGCTGAACCGTCAACCCCCTGCGCGGCTGCGGGGGGTTGGTAGCACAGGGGTCCCCGTCTGGCGAGGGGCCGTTCAGAAACCCTTCAGAGGTGTGGCGTTTGCGTTCCGGAGCACTTGATTCGCGCCAATCTGGACGCGCGCAGGACCAGTATAACAGCCTTAGTACATCGCCATTCCGCCGTTCACATGGAGCGTGTGGCCGGTGACGTAGCCGGCTTCCGCGGACGACAGGTAGAGGCAGGCGGCGGCGACTTCCGCGCCCTCGCCGAGTCGCCCGGCCGGCACCCGGGTGAGGATGCCCTCGCGCTGCTTCTCGTTGAGCGCGTCGGTCATCGGCGAGCTGATGAAGCCGGGGGCGATGCAGTTGACGGTGATTCCGCGGGAGGCGACCTCGGCGGCGAGCGCCTTGGTCAGGCCGACGAGGCCGGCCTTGGCGGCGGCGTAGTTGCCCTGGCCGGGATTGCCGGTCGAGCCCACCACCGAGCCGATGTTGACGATCCGCCCGAAGCGGCGGCGCATCATGCCCTTCACGGCGGCCCGCGACAGGCGGAAGGCGGCGGTGAGGTTGACCGACAGCACCTGCTCCCATTCCTCGTCCTTCATCCGCATGAACAGGTTGTCCCGGGTGATGCCGGCATTGTTCACGAGGATGTCGAGGGGGCCGATCGCAGCCTCGGCGGCCGGGACGAGGCCCTCGACCGAGTCCTTGTCGGACAGGTCGGCGACCACCGGGCTCGCCCGCTCGCCGAGTTCGGCTGCCAGCGCCTCCAGATTCGCCTGCCGGGTGCCGGAGAGAGCGACGGTGGCGCCTTGCGCGTGCAGCGCCCGGGCGATCGCCTGCCCGAGGCCGCCGGTGGCGCCGGTGACGAGGGCCTTCCGGCCGGTGAGATCGAACATGCGGGGCTCCTCTGAAATGAATTGGGTTTCAAAAGGCCGAGGCCTTTTGCGGGTGCAGGGCAGCGCCCTGCAAAGATCCGTCAGGGCTCCGCCCCGATACCCCGCCAAAGGGCTGAAGCCCTTTGGAAACCCGTTACAGCGCGAAGGCCGCCACGTCTGTGGGCGTGCCGATCGCGGTGGCGGAGGCCTGCGGCGCAATGCGCTTGACGAGGCCGGTGAGCACCTTGCCGGCGCCAAGCTCGTAGAACCGGTCGACGCCCGCTTCCGCCATCGCGGCGACGCTCTCGCGCCAGCGCACCGTGCCGGTGACCTGCTCGACCAGCGCCTTGCGGATCGCCTCCGGGTCGGAGACCGGCGCGGCCGCCACGTTGGCGTAGAGGGTGACCCGCGGGGCGTTCAGCGTCACGGCGGCGAGCGCCTGCGCCATGGCCTCGGCGGCGGGGGCCATCAGCCGGCAATGGAACGGCGCGGAGACGTTGAGCATCACGGCCCGCTTGATCCCGCGGCCGGTGGCGAGGCCGATGGCCCGCTCCACGGCGGCCCGGTCGCCCGACAGCACCACCTGCCCACCGCCATTGTCGTTGGCGACATCGCAGACCGCGCCGCCGCCGGCCTCCTGGGCGAGGGACCGGGCCGTTTCGAGATCGGTCCCGATCAAAGCCGCCATCGCCCCCGCGCCCGGCGCCACCGCCTCCTGCATGGCCGCGCCGCGCAGGCGCAGGAGCTTGGCGGCGTCGGCGATGGTCAGGCTGCCGGCGGCGGCGAGCGCCGCGTACTCGCCCAGCGAATGCCCGGCCACGCAGGCGACGTCGCGGGTGAGGTCCAGGCCGCGCTCGGCCTCCAGCACCCGCAGCACCGCGAGGCTCGCCGCCATCAGCGCCGGCTGGGCGTTGGTGGTGAGGGTCAGCTCCTCGACCGGCCCCTCGAACATCAGGCGCGACAGGTTCTGGCCGAGGGCGGCATCGACCTCGTCGAGCACGGCCTTCGCCTGCGGGAAGGCCGCCGCGAGGTCCCGCGCCATGCCGACCGCCTGGCTGCCCTGGCCGGGGAAGATGAGTGCGCGCATATCGGTCTTGATCGCTCCGCGGCGCGCGAACGCCGCCCGTGTCGGCTGAACCTCTGGAATGGCGGGCGGACTGGCACCCGTTGCCGCAGGTGTCAACAATGCGCCGCACCATGCGGCGGCCCGGACGACGGTCGTGCGCCCTGCGCAAGCCGCTGTGCTTGTTGCACAACGGCATCCGGTGTAGGGTGCGGCCATACCCGACATCATCCGTCGCTCAAGCCCAAGGAGCCGCCCCGCATGGCGCGCGTCACCGTCGAAGATTGCATCGAGAAGGTCGAGAACCGGTTCGAGCTCGTCCTGCTGGCGAGCCACCGCGCCCGCCTGCTCGCCGCCGGCGCCCCACTCACCGTCGATCGCGACCGCGACAAGAACCCCGTCGTGGCCCTGCGCGAGATCGGCGACGAGACGATCACGGCCGACGACCTCAAGGAGCAGCTGATCCACTCGATGCAGAAATACGTCGAGGTGGACGAGCCCGAGGCCGAGACCGTGCCGCTGCTGTCGAGCTCGCCGGCCGCTGCCGCGGTCGCCCCGCAATCCTCCAGCGACGATGCGGCGCCTCAGTTCGACCGCATGAGCGAGGAGGACCTGCTGCGCGGCCTCGAGAACCTCGCCCCGCCGGTCGAGACCGACGACGAGGGCGAGTGAGCCGCAGAGCGTGGGTCTCGATGCGCCCGAGCTGAGTGATTCCGGACCCGGCCGAGACGCCGGGTTCTCTCGTTCCGAGACCGTGCCGACGGCGCCGGGCGGTTTTCCTTCGCCGGGGGCTGGCGCGGGCACCGCGCTTGCGGAACAATCGGGCGTGACCCCGACACCGCGTCCCACCCCGGAGCCGACCCCGTCCCGGCGGATGATGCGCCAGTACGAACTGGTCGAGCGGGTCAAGCGCTACAACCCGACCGCCGACGAGGCGCTGCTCAACCGCGCCTACGTGTACGCCATGCAGGCGCACGGCACGCAGAAGCGGGCCTCGGGCGACCCGTTCTTCGCCCATCCCCTCGAAGTCGCCGCGATCCTCACGGATCTCCACCTCGACGACGCCACCATCGTGGCCGCCGTCCTGCACGACACCGTCGAGGATACCGAGGCGACGCTGGAGGAGATCCGCCGGCTGTTCGGATCGGAGATCGGCGCGCTGGTCGACGGCCTGACCAAGCTCAAGCGGCTCGACCTCGTTTCCAAGCAGGCGGCGCAGGGCGAGAACTTCCGCAAGCTGCTGCTCGCCGTGGCGGCGGATGTGCGCGTCCTGCTGGTCAAGCTCGCCGACCGCCTGCACAACATGCGCACTCTCCAGCACATGCGGGAGGACAAGCGCCACCGCATCGCGCAGGAGACGCTCGACATCTACGCGCCGCTCGCCGGCCGGATGGGCATGCAGGAGCTGCGCGAGGAGCTGGAGGATCTGGCCTTCCGCAACATCGAGCCGGAGGTCTACGCCACCATCACGCAGCGGCTCGCCCGGCTCACCGCGAAGTCCGAGAGCGTGGTCGAGACCATCGCGCAGGTGCTGACCGAGAAGCTCGGCGCGCAGGGCATCACCGCCGAGGTCAGCGGCCGGCAGAAGCGGCCCTTCTCGATCTGGTCGAAGATGGAGCGCAAGTCGGTCGCCTTCGAGCAGCTCTCCGACATCTTCGGCTTCCGGGTGGTCGTCGAGACCGTGCAGGAATGCTACGCGGCTCTGGGCGTCGTCCACACGAGCTGGCCGATGGTGCCCGGCCGGTACAAAGACTACGTCTCGACCCCGAAGCAGAACGATTACCGCTCGATCCACACCACGGTGATCGGACCGCAGAGCCAGCGCGTCGAGCTGCAGATCCGCACCCGCGCCATGGACGACATCGCCGAGTACGGCATCGCGGCCCACGCGCAGTACAAGGAACTCGGCAAGGATCTGGGCCGCCGCGAAGGCGAGGGCAGCGTCCATCCGAAGCTGGCGGCCGAGAGCGGCGCCTACCAGTGGCTGCGCCGGACCATCGAGCTGCTCGCCGAGGGCGACAGCCCGGAAGAATTCCTCGAGCACACCAAGCTGGAGCTGTTCCAGGATCAGGTGTTCTGCTTCACCCCCAAGGGCCGGCTGATCGCCCTGCCGCGGGGCGCGACACCGATCGACTTCGCGTACGCCGTCCACACCGACGTCGGCAACACGGCGGTCGGCGCCAAGATCAACGGCCGGATGGCGCCGCTGCTGCACGAACTCGCCAACGGCGACGAGGTCGAGATCATGCGCTCGGACGGCGCCTCGCCGCCGGCCGCCTGGGAATCCCTGGTGGTGACCGGCAAGGCGCGGGCGGCGATCCGGCGGGCGACCCGGGCCGCGGTGCGCCGGCAATATGCCGGCCTCGGCCGCCAGATCCTGGACCGGGCCTTCGAGCGCGCCGCCAAGACCTTCTCGGAAGACAAGCTGCGCGGTGCCCTGCCGCGGCTGGCGCGCGCCAGCACTGAGGACGTATTCGCCGCCGTCGGGCGGGGCGAGATGTTTTCAGGCGACGTGGTCCGCGCCGTCTATCCGGACCACCGCGACGAGCGCCGGCCCTCCGCCGCGCCGGGACCGACCGGCGGGGCCGGCCGGCTCGTCCGCTCGGCCGACCAGACGATGCGGCTGACCTTCCCAGGCGCTGAGGGCAAAGAGGGCGATGCGCAGGATCGGAGCGACGCGATCCCGATCCGTGGCCTCGCGGGCGACCTGCCGGTGACCTTCGCGCCGAATGGCGGCGCGGTCCCAGGGGACCGGATCGTCGGCATCCTGACACCGGAAGTCGGCGTCACCGTCTACCCGATCCAGTCCGCGGCGCTCGCCGCCTTCGACAACGAACCAGAGCGCTGGCTCGACGTCCGGTGGGACACCGAGGCACTCGGCGGCGAGCGCTTCCCGGCCCGGCTGGCGCTCAAGTCGATCAATGAGCCGGGCGTGTTCGCCCAGATCGCCCAGGTGATCGCCGATCACGACGGCAACATCGACAACATCTCGATGAAGCGGCGGACGCAGGACTTCACCGATATTACCATCGATCTGTCAGTCTGGGATCTTCAGCACCTCAATGCGATCATCGCGGAGTTGCGCGGCAAGCGCGCCGTCAACAGTGTGGAGCGCGTGAACGGCTGAACCAGCCGCACAGGTCACAGACCTCAGGTTTAAAGGATCAATTTGGGTAAGCGATCCCAAAACTCTGGCAGATCCATAGTTTCAAACCTGTTCTCCTTTTTTGGCGCGTTCTCTCGCTCTTTCCGCCAACTCTGCATCCGTTCTGGTTGACATGAACGCTTTTGGAACGAATGGTTCCGAGCCCCGGGCGACGGTCACCGGATAACGACCGCGCTTTTCGCCCTGGATTGCAGAGCATATCGACGATCGATCGTGCCGATCCGTCCCGAGCCACAGGCTACGGTCGGAGCTTGGCCGTTTCCAGAGACGATTTCCTATAACCCCGGATATTCAGGATTCGAACTGTTCATGGCAGCAACACAGCGCAGCGCCATCTTTATTGATGGCGCCAACCTTTACGCGACCACCAAGGCCCTCGGCTTCGATATCGATTACAAGAAGCTCCTCAAGGAATTCCAGGCCCGGGAGAACCTGCTCCGCGCTTTCTACTACACCGCCATGATCGAGGATCAGGAATACTCCTCGATCCGCCCGCTGATCGACTGGCTCGACTACAATGGCTATCGCGTCGTGACCAAGCCGGTGAAGGAATTCACCGATTCCATGGGCCGGCGGAAGTACAAGGGCAATATGGACATCGAGCTGGCGATCGACGCCCTGGAGCTCAGCGCCCATATCGATCACATGATCCTGTTCTCAGGCGACGGCGACTTCCGCTCGCTGGTCGAGGCGATGCAGCGGCGCGGCGTCAAGGTGACGGTGATCTCCACCATCCAGACCCAGCCGTCGATGATCTCCGACGAATTGCGGCGGCAGGCCGACGAGTTCGTCGATCTGGCGAGCCTCTCGGGGCGGATCGGCCGCGAGCCGAACGAACGGCCGGCGCGGTCGACCGGCGATGCACCTAGCCGCTACCGCGGCGAGGGCCGCCCGAGCCCGAGCCTGGAGAACCGCTACGGTATCCGCCAGCCGGAAGCCGAGGAGGAGTAGCGCCTCAGGCGCCGGTTCCGTCGAGCCAGTCCAAAACCTGCCGGGCGCTCCGGTCCGGCGGGAAGACCGGGTAGAACACTTGGCTGATCACGCCGTCGTCGATGACCAGGGTCAGGCGGCGCAGCAGCGCCTGCCCGCCGGCCTCGAAGACCGGCAGGCGCGCCGCCATCGCGAAGGCGCGGTGCGGATCGGAGAGCAGCGGGAACGGCAGGCGCAGCCGCTCGGCGGCCTCCCGCTGATAGACGCTGGTCTGGGTCGAGAGGCCGTAGATCTGCGCGACACCGCGAGCCTTCAACGCGGCATGGTGATCGCGGAAGTCGCAGGCCTGCGGCGTGCAGCCCCGGGCACCGGGAATCGCATCCCAGTCGGGCGTCAGGCCCGGCTTTCCCGGCTCGCCCGTGCGGGGATAGGCGTAAGCCACGGTGCGCCCGGAGAGCTTGGCCAGCGAGACCGTGCAGCCGTCCGTGGCGGTCAGCGCCACGTCGGGTAACCGCATCCCGCGCAGGTGATCGGCCGCGCCGTCATCCACAGGGGCGGGGAGGTCGGCGGGCAGGACGTCGTGGTTGGATGGCATGGGTCGCTCCGCAGGGAGGCCGTGAACCGATTCCATATCTAAAGGGGGCCGACGAACGGCCTGTTCGCTACCCCCGATCGCGCAGCAGCCGCGCCCGATCGCGCTGCCAATCGCGCTCCTTGGCGGCCTCGCGCTTGTCGTGCGCCTGCTTGCCCTTGCCGAGGCCCAGCTCGACCTTCGCCCGCCCCTTGTCGTTGAAGTAGATCTTCAGCGGGACCACCGTGTAGCCCTGGCGCTGGGTCGCGCCGATCAGCTTGTCGATCTGGCGGCGGTGCAGCAGCAGGCGGCGCGGGCGCTTGGTGTCGTGGTTGAAGCGGTTCGCCTCCAGGTATTCCGGGATATAGGCGTTGAACAGCATCAGGTCGTTGCCGGAGGGGCCGGCATAGGACTCGCCGATCGTCGCCTTGCCGCCGCGCAGGGACTTCACCTCGGTGCCGGTCAGGGCGATGCCGGCCTCGAGAGTGTCCTCGATCGTGTAATGGTAACGCGCGGCGCGGTTGTCGGCGACGATGCGCCGGCCGGGCTCCGGTTTCGGGGCCATGTGTTGGTAACTCTCTCAGCCTTCCAGATCAGCCTTCGAGCAGGCCGGCATGCCGCAGGGCCTCGTCGACGATGCGGCGCGTCGCCTCGGAGACCGGAACCATCGGAAGCCGCAGCTCCTCGGCGATGTGGCCGAGCCGGGCCAGGGCATACTTCACGGGCGCCGGGTTGGCCTCGGCGAACAGGCCGCTCTGGAGCGGGAACAGCCGATCCTGGATCGTCAGCGCCTTGGCGTAATCGCCCGCGAGCGAGGCCTCCTGCAGGTCGGCGCAGAGGCGGGGGGCGACGTTCGCCACCACCGAGATGCAGCCGTGGCCGCCCTGGGCATTGTATCCGAGCGCCGTCGCATCTTCGCCTGAAAGCTGGAGGAAGTTCTCCCCCATGGCCTGTCGCTGCTGGCTGACGCGGTCGATCTTGGCGGTCGCGTCCTTCACGCCGGCGATGTTCTTCAATGCGAAGAGCCGGGCCATCGTCTCGACGCTCATGTCGACGACGGAACGCGGCGGGATGTTGTAGATGATGATCGGAATGCCGATGGCGTCATTGACGGCCTTGAAGTGGGCGTAGAGGCCCTCCTGCGTCGGCTTGTTGTAGTACGGCGTCACCACAAGGACCGCGTCGGCCCCCGCACGCTCGGCGTGCTGCGCCCGCTCGACCGCCTCGGCGGTGGAGTTGGAGCCTGCGCCCGCCACGACCGGCACGCGCCCGCCCGCCTCGTCGATGCAGGCCTCGACCACCCGGTCGTGCTCAGCATGGGTGAGGGTCGGGCTCTCGCCGGTGGTGCCGGTGGGCACGAGGCCGTGGGTGCCCTGCTCGATCTGCCAGCGCACGAGTTTCCGGAACGCGGCCTCGTCGAAGGCGCCGTCGCGGAAAGGCGTCACAAGCGCGGTGAGCGAGCCCCGCAGGCGGCTCCCGGTCATCTCGGTCATCTCAGGCGTCCCAAAGGGTCCCTATCGGGAATCCGGCGTTCTCGGCGCCGCGCGTGGTCCGCACCGTACGGGCGCGGACGGGCAGACATAGGCGGTCGCGCCACGGCGCGCAAACAGATCGTCGCGACGGTTAACGCGTTCTTTATGGTCCCCATCCGATCCTCCACTTTTCCCGCCCCGGTGAGCAGCAGGGGGACCCCGTGATCCGATCCGCGGCCACGACGCCCGCCCCGAGGCGGACATCCCTCGCCGCCGCCGTGCTGATCGCCACGGTCGGCGTCGCGCTCGCAGCTCCGGACACGCCGGCAACGCAGCCGACGCCCCCGTCGAGCGACGCTGCCCTCTCCACCGCGCAGGTCCGCGGCACCGAGAAGGCCGCCGATCCGGTCGCGGCCGACGCCCTGAAGCTCGATCCGGTCCACACCTCCGACGAGAAGGCCGAGGAGCCCGGTCAGGCGCTGCCGGCCGCGGCCTCGGCCTACGCGTCGGCCGATCCGGATGCCCCCGTGGCCTTCCCGATACCGGACGCCGCCGTCGCCCCGGCCGCTCCGGTCCCCGAAGTGCCGGACCCCGCGCGGCCAAAGATCTCCGGCGACACCGATCCGACGCTGCTGCGCGGCGCCATCGACCTCTACCGCAAGGGCCGGGTCGCGGATGGCGACCGGATGCGCGACGGCTTCACCGATCCGGCCGCGAAGGCGCTGCTCGAATGGGTGGCGATCCGGGCGGGCGCCGGGATCGGCTTCAACCGCACGGTCGCGTTCGTCCGGGCCAATCCGGACTGGCCGGCGGGTCCGCTGCTGCGCCGCCGGGCCGAGGAGGCGCTGCTCTCCGAGCGCAAGCCCCCCGCCTTGGTGCGGGCCTTCTTCGCCACGGCGAAGCCGTCGAGCGCGCCGGGCAAGTTCGCCCTGGCGCTGGCCCTCCGGGCCGACGGCTACGAGGCGGACGCCGCCGAGATGGTCCGCGACCTCTGGCGCAGCGAGAGTTTCGGGCGCAGTCTGGAGGCCAAGGTGCTCGACGCCTTCCCGGAGGCGCTCACCCGGGTTGATCACCGCTACCGGATGGAGCGGGCGCTCCTGAAGGACGATTGGGAGAGCGCCGGCCGGGCGGCCGGCTACGCGGGGGGCGGCTATGCCAGCCTCGTGCGCGCCCGCCGGGCCGTGGAGGACAAGTCCTCCGGGGCCGGCGCCGCGCTCGCCGCCGTGCCCCCGACGCTGCGCGGAGACGCGTCCTACATCTTCTCCCGGGCCCAGTATTTCCGCCGGGCCGACAAGCCCGAGGAGGCCGCCGCCATCCTCGCCGCGGCCCCGACCAACCCGGACGTGCTGGTCGATGGCGACGAGTGGTGGGTCGAGCGCCGGATCGTGGCGCGCAAGCTCCTCGACCTCGGCGACGCCAAGACCGCCTACAAGGTGGCGAGCGCCCAGGCGGCGCGCACCCCTGAGAAGCGGATCGAGGCCGCGTTCCACGCCGGCTGGATCGCGCTGCGCTTCACCGGCGATCCGGCCGCCGCCGCGCAGCACTTCGCCGAGATGGCCACGGTCGCCGAGAGCCCGATCTCGGTGGCGCGGGCCGCCTACTGGCAGGGCCGGGCGGCCGAGGCGCTCGGCCAGAAGGACGCGGCGAAAAGCTTCTACGAGAAGGCCGCCCTGCAGCCGATCGCCTATTACGGGCAGGTCGCGCGGGCGCAGCTCGGCCAGACCAGCTTGCCCCTGCGCGCGCCCGCGGATCTCGAAGGGCCTGAGCGTGAGGCCTTCGAGGGGCGGCTCTACATCCGGGCTCTGCGGATGCTGGGCGAGGCCGGCATCAAGGATCTCGCCCTGCCGCTCTACATCGACGCCGCCCGGGACCTCTCGGACCCGCGCGAATTGCAGGCGCTCGGCGACCTCGCCACCGACATGAAGGATCCCCGCGCCCTGGTGGCGATCGGCAAGCTCGCGGTGCAGCGCGGCCTGCCCCTCGACGCCCACGCCTACCCGACGATCGGGATCCCGGCCTACGAGACCTTCACGGCGGTGCCGCAGGTGGAGCGGGCCATGGTCTACGCCATCGCCCGGCAGGAGAGCCAGTTCGATCCGCGGGCCCAATCGGGCGTCGGCGCGCGCGGCCTGATGCAGATGATGCCGGCCACCGCCCAGCGCACCGCCCGCCGGGTCGCCGCGTCGTTCGATGTCGACCGCCTGACCAGCGACCCCGCCTATTGCGCCAAGCTGGGGCAGGCCCATCTCGGCGAGCTGATGGAGGATTGGCGCGGCTCCTACGTGCTGGCCTTCGCGTCCTACAATGCGGGTGGCGGCAACGTGAAGAAGTGGATCGACGCCTACGGCGACCCGCGTAAACCAGGCGTCGACGTGATCGACTGGGTGGAGCGCATCCCCTTCACGGAAACGCGCAACTACGTGCAGCGGGTGATGGAGAACCTGCAGGTCTACCGTTCGCGACTCGACAGCCGCAGCGCCCTGTTGATCGACGGCGACCTGCACCGCGGGGCGCGGTAGCGGGCTCTCCACCGTCTTTGCGAGCGCAGCGAAGCAAAGAGGGCGTGCTGAATCAGCAGCGTAAGGCCGGGATGTAACCGGCGCGCCTCCGCGGCGAAGCTTGCGGTTGTGCCTTCGGCCCTTATCTCCCTAGAAGATGGTCCGGTCCGTGTGGACCGGCCCGGGCGGGCCGTGGCTGCCGAGAGGATCCTCATGCTGCGTTCGAGATTGGGTTTCGCCCTCCTGCTGAGCACCACGCTCGCCGCCGCCGCGCCGGCCCTGGCCCAGGAGTCCTCCACCGCCGAGCAGACGATCGACGTGATGAACACGCTGTTCGGCAAGCATCCGGGCGCGCGGGCCAATCACGCCAAGGGCGTGGTGGCAGAGGGCAGCTTCACCCCGTCGCCGGAGGCCGCCAAGATCAGCAAGGCCTCCCTGTTCCAGGGGCCGGCCGTGCCGGTGACGATCCGCTTCTCCGACGCCACCGGCGTACCGACCATCGCGGATGGCGCGGCCAACGCCAATCCGCACGGCCTGGCGCTCAAGTTCAAGCTCAGCGACGGCGCGGACATGGATGTCGTGACCAACTCCCTGAAGTATTTTCCGGTGGCCACCGGCGAGGAGTTCCGCGATCTCCTGAAGGCGGTCGCCGACAGCGGGCCGAACGCGGCCCATCCGACCCCGCTGGAGCGCTTCGCCGCGTCCCACCCGGCCGCCGCGACGGCAGGCGGCACCGCCAAGACCCCGTCGAGCCTCGCCCGGCAGACCTATAACGGCGTCAACGCCTTCGTCCTCGTGGACAAGGACGGCAAGCGTCAGCCGTTCCGCTTCCGGATCGAGCCAGTTCAGGGCGAGGAGATCATGCCGGCCGAGGAGGCGGCCAAGCGCGATCCGAATTTTTTGATGGGTGAGATCGGTCCCCGCATCGCCAAGGAGCCGGCGAAGTTCCGCGTTCTGGCCCAGCTCGCTCAGGCCGGCGATCCGACCAACGACGCCACCAAGCCCTGGCCCGACGACCGTAAGACCGTCGATCTCGGCACGTTGACGGTGGCGAAGGCGGTACCGGACAGCGCCGAGGCCGAGAAGGCGCTGCTATTCATGCCGAACAACCTCACCGACGGGGTCGAGGTCTCGGACGATCCGCTGATCGACGCCCGGGTCCAGGCCTACGCGGTCTCGTTCAGCCGGCGTTCGCAGTAGGGGATCAGCGGGTGGTGCCGGGGGCTGGTGCCGAGGGCGGCTTTGCGCCGCCTTTCTGCGCCGTGTCGGGTCCGGTTCGGGCCCCGTCCTGGGTGGCGGCGGTTCCGGTCAGGCCGCCCGCGCCCATGCTGGTCGTGGGGGCATTGTCCTTGCGGCCGGGCGCGGTTTGAGCGCCCTTGTCCTCCGCGGCATAGGTGCCCCCCGCAGCGCAGGTGAAGAGGCCGGCGAGCAGGACGGTGCGGGTCAGGCGTCTCATGGGACCTCCGCGGCTCATCGGCGAGCTGGGCTTGCCGGACCAACCAGGCGGCCCCGGGAGCGTTCCCGAGCGCCGGCCCCTCCGGGATCCCAAGGGGCTGTGCCCTTTGGCGGGGTGTAGGGGCAGAGCCCCGTCATTGGGCGCAGCCCGACAGCATGGCTCCGCCCTGCACCCGCGAAAGGGCTCGCCCTTTCGAAACCCGAAAGGACCTCAGCCCGCGTCGCGCAGCCCCGCCGCGGCGTGACGGCGGCGGCGCTCGGCCGGGTCCTGAAACACCCCCGACCACAGGCCGAGGCGCCGCCCCCAGGCCCGGTCGGCGGCCGCCGCGTAGGCGGGCGCGGCGTCGCGCTCGGGCATGGCGAGGCCGTGGGCGATCATCCAGACGCTGAGATCCTCGTCACCGATCCGGCACTGGGCCATATCGGCACCACGCGGCTCGCAGACGACCGCCGACCCGCCGATATGGCCGGCCAGCGCCCGGGCGGAATCCCGGCCGCAGGCGTAGGTCCGGTCCTGCGCGTCCGAGCAGGTCTGGTCGGTATCCGGCGCGACGATGCCGGACAGGCTGATCTGACGCGCCCCCACACGGAGGGTCCCGCCGTCGATCACCTGGGCGGGCCCCTGCAGCGCCTCGCCGGCCCGGGCGGGGGCGTGCCAGACGAGGCCGCCGACCAGGAGCGCTGCCAGCAGCGGCAGGCGCGAGCGGCCGGCCTTGGCGTCGGGGCAGAGGAGGGTGCCGGCAACGCCGGCCGCGCAGGCGAGGAGGGCACCGAGGATCAGCGACATGGTTTCAGGTCTCCGGACGGGGTATGGCCTCCTTGTGCCGAAGCCCCGCCCCGCCACCCTGACGGCGCCTGTCAGCCTCCCGTCAGGCGGAACGCGCTACCGCGTGCCTGTATGAACGTCCGCCGCGCCGCCTGCCTCTGCCTGCTCGGCCTCCTCGCCGGTGCACCCGCGTCGGCCTCCGAGGACGCCGACCGCGCCCGCCAAGCCCTGGAGAAGGGCGAGATCCGCCCCCTCGACGAGATCCTGCGCGCCGCGCAGGCCGCGGTGCCGGGCGACGTCGTGTCGGTCGATCTCAAGCGCGATGACGGGCGTTGGCGCTACAAGCTGCGCATCCTCGGCGCCGACGGGAAGCGCCGGACCGTGAAGGTCGATGCCGGCTCGGCCAAGATTTTGGACGATGACGACGATGATTGAGGGACATCCGTGCGCGTCCTGATCGTCGAGGACGAGCCCCGCATCGCCGCCGATATCCGCCAGGGCCTGGAGCGGGCCGGCTACGTCGCCGACGTGGTGGCGGACGGCGAGGCCGCGTGGTTCCGCGCCGAGACCGAGCCCTACGATGCCATGGTGCTGGATCTCGGCCTGCCGCGCCTCGACGGGCTCGGGGTGCTGCGCCGGCTGCGCGCCGCCGACGTGGCCCTGCCGGTGCTGATCCTCACCGCCCGGGACGGCTGGCGCGAGCGGGTCGAGGGCATCGATGCCGGGGCCGACGATTACCTCGTCAAGCCGTTCCGCATGGAGGAGCTGGTGGCGCGGCTCCGGGCGATCCTCCGGCGCACCGCCGGCCACGCCTCGCCGATCCTGCGCGCCGGCGCCGTGGAGCTCGACACCCGCACCCGGGCGGTCAGCGTCGATGGCCGGCCGACCGAGTTGACCGCTCTGGAATACCGGCTCCTGTCGTTCCTGCTGCACCGGCCGGGGCAGGTCGTGCCGGCGGGCGACGTGCTCGACCATCTCCACGGGGTCGGCACCGAGCGCGAGGCCAACGCCCTGGAAGCCCTGTTGACCCGCCTCAGACGCAAGCTCGGGCCGGGGGTGATCGAAACGCGGCGCGGCCAGGGCTACTGCGTCCCGGCGCCGGACGGACCGTGAGCCGCCATTCGCTGCGCCTGCGGCTCGGCCTCGCGGCAGCGGCATTGATCGCCCTGGCGCTCCTGCTCGCCGGAATCGGGCTGACCGTGATCCTGGACCGGGTGCTCGATGCCCGCACCGCCGACGGCCTCGACCGGACCGCCAAGCTGATCGCCGGACGGGTCGGCCTCGCACCGGACGGGAGCCCGACCCTCTCCCGGGAGCCGCCGGACCCGCGCTTCGCCACGCCCTATGGCGGCCTCTACTGGCAGGTGGAGGCGGGATCGCACGTGCTGCGGTCGCGCTCGCTCTGGGACAAGAGCCTGGATCTCGGCAAGGCGGACGCGGCGGGCACCGTCGACACGACCGGGCCGGATGGCGGCCAGCTCATCGCGGTGGTCCAACCCCTCACGATCGGGCCGCAGGGCGCCGAGACCGAGCTGCGGGTGATCGTGGCGGAGGATCGGCGCAACCTCGCGGCGAGCCGAACGACCTTCCTGCGCCTGCTGGTCCCGGCGCTCGTGGCCCTCTTCATCGTGCTGACGCTGGCGATGGCGCTGTTCGTGCGCCGGGCGCTGGCGCCGTTCCGGGTGCTGCAGGCGGATCTCCTGGCGGTCCATGACGGGACTCGGGCGCGGCTGCCGGAGCATTTCCCCGACGAGGTCCAGCCACTGGTGCAAGACCTCAACCGGCTCCTCGACGCGCAGGAGCGGGCGCTGATCCGCGCCCGGGACGCGGCCGCCGACATGGCCCACGGCCTCAAGACGCCCCTCGCTGTCCTCGACGCCATGGCGCGCCGGACCGACGCCGACCCGACCCTCTCGGCCGAGATCGCCGAGCAGGCCCGGGCGATGGACGGGCAGGTGGAGCGGGCCCTCGCCCGGGCGCGGATCGCTGCCTCCGGCGACCTGCGGCGACGCTCCTGCCGGGTGGCACCGGTGACGGAGCGCCTCGTCGCCACCATGCGCCGGCTGCCCGAGGGGGGCTCCCTCGACTGGGCGGTGTCGGTGCCGGAGACGCTCGCCTATCCGGGGGAGGAGGGCGAGCTGATGGAGGTGCTGGGCAACCTCCTCGACAATGCGCGGAAGTGGGCCCACCGCCGGGTGCGGATCACCGGGCAGACGGCCTCCGGGCGCCGGAGCCTCGCTGTCGAGGATGACGGCCCCGGCATGAGCGCGGCGGCGATCGCCGGCATCGGCCGCGGCCAGCGCTGGGACGAGACCCGGCCGGGCACGGGATTCGGCATCGCGATCGCCCGGGACGTGGTGGAGGCCGCGGGGGCGCAACTGGCGTTCGGGCGCTCGGAGCTGGGTGGCCTGCGGGCGGAGCTGACGTGGTCGGGCGGGTGAAGGGAAAACGCGCGCGCATCCAATACCCCCCCTCATCCCGAGATGACCGCGTCAGAGGGCCTCGAAGGAGGGCTGCAGCCAGCCGCGCGGCCTCCAGAGGGGTCCTTCGAAGCCTTCGCTGCGCTCCGGCACCTCAGGATGAGGGGGTTGAGTTGGATATTGGCGGTGATGCCGCCTCTCGACTGCTCACCGCCGCGGCTTCCCCTTGCCCTCGACCGGCCGGCTCAGGCGCATGAGCAGCGCGCTCAAGCTCCGGGCGCAGGCCTGCGTGGTGCGGCCCTCCGTGGCGATGGTCAGGTCCGGCCGCTCCGGCGCCTCGTAGGGCGCCGAGATTCCGGTGAAATCCGGGATCCGGCCGGCCCGGGCGAGGCGATACAGCCCCTTCGGGTCGCGGGCCTCGCAGAGGCCGAGCGGCGTGTCGACGAATACCTCCACGAACGGGATGTCGCCCGCGATCCGCCGGGCCAGCGCCCGGTCGGCGCGATAGGGGGAGATCAGCGAGACGATCACCACCGAGCCCGCCTCGGCCATCAGCCGCGCCACCTCGGCGGTGCGGCGGACGTTCTCGGACCGGTCCTCCGGCGTGAAGGCGAGGTCGGCGTTCAGGCCGTGGCGGAGGTTGTCGCCGTCGAGCACCGCGCTGTGCCGGCCGGCCGCCACCAGCGTCCGGTCGGCGGCCGCCGCCAGGGTCGATTTGCCGGCCCCCGACAGGCCGGTCAGCCACGCGATGATCGGCCCTTGGCCGAGGCGCGCCCAACGCTCCTCCCGGGGCTGGAGAGGGTGCCACGTCACGCGGCTCGCAGGCGCGTCGGTCGGGATCTTCTGCAAGACGCACATATCCATCGCCTCAGTGCATCGTCCCGAAAGGGGGTCACCGGCTTTCGGAAACGATGATGCGAAACAAGAACCGCGAGCCTGGTCCGCGGACGGGGCCGCCGGTGGCTGAACATCGCCGCAGCGGTGCCGCGGCCGCGTCAGGGCACGCGCCACGCCGGGTATCCGACTGCGTCGCCCAGGCGCTCCTTGAATTCCTCCAGGCGATGGGCCGCCCACCGCCGCCACGCGGGGGGCGGCCGGAAAGCGACGTGATCCGTCGCCGCCTGCACCATCGCGGCGATCAGGGCCTCCGTCTCCGGCGCGATCGGACGGGGGGCCAGTTCGTTCGGGGGCGCGGCCGGCGCGGCCTCGACAACCGCATCCCAGGGCCGGCCCCAGCAGGCGGCGGCGAAACCCTCGTTGGCGCGGGCGTAGCGCGCCGCGACCCGGGCCAGCCCCTCCGGCGCGTCGCCCCGGAAGCGTTCCGAATCCAGCCCCCGCGCCCAGGCCCAGCGATCGACGACATGGCCGAGCTGACGCGGATGCCCGATCACCTGCCGGTGCACGCCGTCCCGGTACAGGCGGCGCGCGGCCTCGACGGCGAGGGGGCCCGAACTGCGGTTGGTCCGGTATTCGAGGTCGGCCGGGGTCAGCAACGGCGCGAGGCGATCACGCAGTCCGAGATCGCCGATCAGCCGCGCGAGCAGCGGCGCGTCCGATCTTCGGTCACGGAACGGCACGGCGGTGACCCGACCCAGCGAGGTCCGGCGCCACGGCTCCAGCAGGGCTCCGTAATCGTAGCGCCCGGAGGCGCCCTCGACGCCCAGGAAGCCGCGGAAGGTGCGGCCCTCGGAGACGACCTGGGTCCGCAGGGCATAAGCGGAGGCCAGCTGCTCGGCCTGCGGCTTGACCACGAGGGCCGTCTCCAGGGCAAAGCCATGCCGCGCGCAGAGCTCGGCCAGGATCTCCGGAACCCGCCAGCGCGCCCGCTGCACGGCGAAATCCTCGTAGGAGAGGATCAGCGTGTCCGCTCCAGTCGTGCCGAGGACGTCATCGAGCCGCGCGAGGCCGGCCCGGCGCTCGGCGTCGGGACGGCGCCGGTCGAGCCCCTGGCCGAGCCGGTGATGGTTGACGTCGAGGCTCTCCGGGGCCCCCGGGGCGGCGAGCTTCGGATAGCAGATCCCGACGGCATCGAGGCGCGGCCGCAGCCGCGCCAGCACCTCTTGGAACGCGGTAGAGCCGGTCCGCGGCATCCCGATATGGACGATTGCGCGTCGCACGTGTCCTGTCGACCCTGCTGGATTCCATGATCCCGGACGGTGTCGGCACGGCAGAGCACACGCCACGCGTGACGCGCGGATGTGAGTATCCGGAAACACCGCCGAGTAGATCCGTAATCACGGTCCGATCACGGAAACGCGAGCAGAAATAGCCAAGCTCCGTTTCTGGTCTATTTCAGGACATGTCGCGAATGGATACAGGCCGCACGGCCGAAGCGACACGACCGCATCCCAACCCGCCACCTCGACTTGAGGTGGAGGGTCGGATGCCGGTTCAAGGTTTTCCGGACTTGTGCGTGTACCGTGTGCACTGCGATCGGGCGCGAGCCCCTAGCGCCCGCCCTCGGCGCCGTCGCGGCGGAGCAGGAACACGCCCTGCGCGCCGAACAGGTTCCACACCCACCAGGGCATCGAGAACCGCATCGGGCGGCCACGGGCGTCGAGCGCGGTGGCGTGCTCGATCCGCGCCCCGATCAACCGGCAGAGCCCGACGAAATCGCGGATCGTGCAATGGTGGATGTTGGGGGTCTCCCACCACGCGTCCGGCATGATCTCGGTGATCGGCATGCGCCCGCGCAGGGCGAGTTCCGACCGGACCCGCCAATGCCCGAAATTCGGGAACGAGATGATCACCTGCCGGCCGATCCGCAGCAGATGCTCCAGCACCACCCGGGGGTTGCGGGTCGCCTGGATGGTCTGGGACAGGACCACCACGTCGAAGGCGTCGTCCGGATAATTCGCGAGGTCGGTGTCGGCGTCGCCCTGGATCACCGAGAGGCCCCGGGCGAGGCAGGCATTCACGCCCTCACGGGACAGCTCGATCCCGCGCCCGTCGATGCCGCGCCGGTCGCGCAGGAGCGCCAGCAGCGAGCCGTCGCCGCAGCCGATGTCGAGGACCCGCGCGCCCGCCGGGACGAGGCCGAGCACCACGAGGTGGTCGACCCGCGGGGTGCCGCTCTCCCCGGCATGCGGGAGGGCGTCCGCGCTCTCCCAGGGCGCGCCATGCTCGATCTTTCCGAGAGCCGAACCGCTCATAGGCCGCGGGCCCGGGCTGCCGCGTCGATGAAGCCGCGGGCGGCGGAGAACATCGCCGGCTCGTCGAGCAGGAAGGCGTCGTGGCCCTTGTCGCTCTCGACCTCCACGAAGGCGACCGGCGCCGCGGCGGCGTTGAGCGCGTGAACGATTGCCCGGGATTCCCGGGTCGGGAACAGCCAGTCCGAGGTGAAGGAGATCACGCAGAAGCGGGTCTTCGTGCCCCGGAACGCGTTGGCGAGCACGCCGCCATGGTCCTCGGCGAGGTCGAAGTAATCCATCGCCCGGGTGAGGTAGAGGTAGGCGTTGGCGTCGAACCGCTCGACGAAGCTCAGGCCCTGGTGGCGCAGGTAGCTCTCGATCTGGAAGTCGGCGTTGAATGAGAAGGTCGGCGCCGAGCCGCCCTGGAACCGGCGGCCGAACTTCCGGTGGAGCGCCGGCTCGGAGAGATAGGTGATGTGCGCGCCCATCCGGGCGACGCCGAGGCCCTTGGCGGGGCGCGTGCCCTCCTCGAGATAGCGCCCGTCCGCCCAGGCGGGATCCGCCATGATCGCCTGCCGGCCGACCTCGTGGAACGCGATGTTCTGCGCCGAGTGGCGTGGGCCCGTGGCGATCGGCATCGCGGCGAAGACGCGCTCGGGATAGAGCGCCGCCCATTGCAGCACCTGCATCCCGCCCATCGAGCCGCCGATGCACAGGAACAGGTCCCGGACGCCGAGATGCTCCAGCAGCATCGCCTGGGCGCGGACCATGTCGCGGATCGTCACCAGCGGGAAGTTCAGCCCGTAGGGCCGCCCCGTCGCCGGGTCGATCGAGGCCGGGCCGGTGGAGCCCATGCAGGAGCCGATGACGTTCGAGCAGACGACGAAGTACCGGTCCGTGTCGATCGGCTTGCCGGGGCCGACCAGGGTCTCCCACCAGCCGGCCTTGCCGGTCACCGGATGGGTGTGGGCGAAGTACTGGTCACCGGTCAGGGCGTGGCAGATCAGCACCGCGTTGGAGCGCGCCGCGTTGAGGGTGCCGGCGGTCTGGTAGGCGATCTGGAACGGCGCGAGTTCGACACCCGCATCGGTGAGGAGCGGCCGATCCGCGGAGAAGCAGGCGACCGGACTCTTCGGGTCGAGCGCCTGCGAGCGCTCGGAGGCGCGCCGGGCGGGCTCGTCGATCGGGTCCGGCCGAAGGGCCGTGTCCGGTTGGGTATCCATGGCGGGTCTTGACGACCGTGTCTCCGGGCGGGCCGATCCGGGGGAGCACGGTTTCGCCTGACGCGCCGCCCTCGCCCGATGCGGCCAGCGAGGCTTCGGAGGTAATGCGCGGGGCGGCGAGCGTCAACGCGGGCCCCCGATGCAGCTTTACCGACCGCCTTTGCGCCAGTCGGACACACCCGCCGTTCAAACGACCCCGACCGGCCGGTCTGCCGTGACCGACGCCAGGGCCCGCATCCGCGCGGGCTCGACCAGGCAGGCTGCGCCGTCCCGGACGATGTCGAAAAACCGGCTCATGCCCCCCTCCATCCTGTGCTGACGGAGATCTCGATCGCGTCGCCAAGCATCGCAATGCGGCCGGGCACGCGTCCCGCGTCTTCTCAGGCGATCGGCGCCGCCATCAGCGCCAGGCCCAGGGCCGGCAGCGCCACCGCGAGGGCGGCACGGGCATCCAGCCGGTCGGCCCCGACCCCCGCCCACCAGTGCCGGCTCGCGGCACTCTCGATCAGGAGGCCGGCCAGCACGAGGGCGCAGCCGGCCAGCGCCTGCAACGAAACCATGACACCCTCATCCTACCGCTGCCGGTCACAGTCCGGCCGTCGAATCCGGTGGGGAAGTCGGTCCGATGCCTGACAGTTCCTCAGCGAATCGCCGCCGCGCAGGCGGCGAAGACCAGGGCTGCGCCGGCCGCGGTGATGCAGCCATTGGCCCAGGGCGCCGCCTCCGCGCGCCGCAGGCGGCAATCCGCTGCGACCGAGGTGAGGATCCCGATCAGAAACAGACTGCAGGGGATCAGGTCACCGGGCATTCTCGATCCATCCACGCATACACAGGGCGCGACACGCCCGTTGCGCCCTGTCTGCGGATTCAACAGGCCGAAACGTGGCGCGTGCCCCGCGGCATTTGCGCGTGGCCGGTTTTGCCGCGGTGGCCGCGGATCGATCATCGCGGTCAGAGCTGGGCCTGAGCTGGCCCCGTGTCGAAATCCTCCGGGCCCATGTCGAGGAGGTCGTTCGGCGTCTCGGTCCGATCGTAGGCTCGGCTGGCCGCGGCTTCGATCGCCGCCTGATTGCGGGCGAACAGGTCGAGGGGCGCCACGTCGGCCTTAGCGCCGAACTGCTGGCGCAGCACCGGGATCGGCACGTCGATCCCGATCACCCGCTCGCCGTTGGTCATGGCGAAGCGGATCAGGGTTTCATCGGCGGGCAGGATATGGGCGCCGCCGTCCAGGTAGCGTGTGAGGGGCATGGCTTCCGTCCTTCGCAGTCTGGTGACACCGGGACAGGTAGGGCGAGACCGGCGCACGGGGATGGAGCCGCGATCCAGCGACCAAGTCCGGCGGGTTCACCGGCAAAGGAAATGTTGTAGACGGGCGCGAACAAGCCTCCGCACCGCGTAGATCGAGTCGCCCCGCAATGTCCGCCCCGCAACCCGCCCGCCCGGAACCGCGCCCCGGCGTCCTGGCGATCGACACCTACGTGCCCGGCAAGAGCGGGCGGCCGGGCGGCGGCACGGTCTACAAGCTCTCGTCCAACGAGACGCCCCTCGGCCCGAGCCCCGCGGCTTTGGCCGCGCTCCACGAGGCGACCGCCAAGCTCGAAACCTATCCGGACGGGCGCGCCACCGCCCTGCGCACCGCCATCGCCAAACGCTACGGGCTCGATCCCGAGCGCATCGTCTGCGGCGCGGGCTCGGACGAGCTGCTCTCGCTGCTCGCCTACGCGTATGGCGGGCCGGGGACCGAGGGCATCTACTCGGAGCACGGATTCCTGGTCTACCGGATCGCCATCCTGGCCTCGGGCGCCGAGCCCGTCGTGGCGCCCGAGCGGGACTACACCACCGACGTCGACGCGATCCTGGCCCGGGTCACGGAGCGGACCCGGATCGTCTACGTCACGAACCCCAGCAACCCGACCGGCACCTACCTGCCGTTCGACGAGATCCGCCGCCTGCACGCCAGCCTGCCGCCGCAGGTGCTGCTGGTGATCGACGGCGCCTATGCCGAATACGTCCGGGCCAACGATTACTCGGCCGGGCTGGAGCTCGCGCTGGAATCCGAGAACGTCGTGATGACCCGGACCTTCTCGAAGATCCACGGGCTCGCCGCCGTGCGGATCGGCTGGATGGTGGCGCCGGCCCATGTGGTGGACGCGGTCAATCGCATCCGGGGGCCGTTCAACGTCTCCGGACTGGCGATCGCCGCGGGCTCGGCTGCCATCGCCGACGAGGCGCACATGGCCGCCGCCGCCGCCCACAACGCGGAATGGCTGCCGAAGCTCACCGAGGGCGCCCGCGCACTCGGCCTCACGGTCACGCCGAGCGTGGCGAACTTCGTGCTGATCCACTTTCCCAACGAGCCCGGCCGCTCGGCCGCGGATGCGGACGCGTTCCTGACCGAGCGGGGGCTGATCACCCGCCGGGTCACCGCCTACGGTCTGCCGAACGCCCTGCGGGTGACGGTGGCGGGCGCCGAGGCGAACACGGCCTTCCTGGCGGCGCTCGGCGACTTCGTGCGGGGCGCCCATGCCTGAGGAATTCAGGGGTCCCGTCAACCGCCTCGCCATCGTCGGCCTCGGGCTGATCGGCTCCTCGATCGCCCGGGCGGCAAGGCGTTACGGCCTCGCCCGCACGATCGTAGCGGTGGACCGCGACCCGGCCGTGCGCGCGCGGGTTCAAGAACTCGGCATCGCCGATCACGTCACCGGCGACCCGGCGGAGGGCGCGGCGGACACCGACCTCGTCATCCTGTGCGTCCCGGTGGGCGCCATCGGGGCGGCGGCGGCCGAGATGGCGCCGCATCTGAAGCCGGGCGCGATCGTGTCGGATGTCGGGTCGGTGAAAGGCGCCGTGGTGGCGGCGATCCGGCCGCACCTGCCCGACGGCGTCGCCCTGGTCCCCGGCCACCCGATCGCCGGCACCGAGTTCTCGGGGCCGGATGCGGGCTTCGCGACCCTGTTCCAGGGCCGCTGGTGCATCCTGACGCCGCCCGAGGGCACCGACCCGGCGGCGATCGAGACCGTCCGGGCCCTGTGGGCGGGCATGGGCGCCAATGTCGAGACGATGAGCGCCGATCACCACGACCACGTGCTCGCCATCACCAGCCACCTGCCGCACCTGATCGCCTACAACATCGTGGGCACGGCGGCGGAGCTGGAAGAGGCGACGCAATCCGAGGTGATCAAGTTCTCGGCGAGCGGATTCCGCGATTTCACCCGCATCGCGGCGTCCGACCCGACCATGTGGCGGGACATCTTCCTCAACAACCGCGACGCGGTGCTGGAGATGCTCGGACGGTTCAACGAGGATCTCTCGGCGCTCGCCAAGGCGGTGCGCTGGGGTGACGGCGACGCGCTGCACGCGATGTTCACCCGCACCCGGGCGATCCGGCGCAGCATCGTGGCGCAGGGCCAGGAGACCGCGGCGCCGGATTTCGGCCGGCCGCGGCCGCCGGAGGAGTAGGGCGAACACCGATCCTCCCGACTATCCCCCTCATCCTGAGGCGCCGAAGCGCAGCGTAGGCCTCGAAGGAGCCCTCCAGCCAGCCCTGCGATCTCTGGAGCCCTCCTTCGAGGCCCGCTGACGCGGGCACCTCAGGATGAGGGCGTTGGTTTGGAGGGCGGCAGCCTCACGCCGGCGGGCGGTTGACCAGCACCGGCTGGGCCGCCGTCCGCTCCGGGAACAGGGCGCGCAGGGCTTCGAGCTTCGGCGCGTCGTTGGCGGCGATGTACGGGTGTCCCGGGTGCAGGGCCATGAAATCCTGGTGGTAACCCTCCGCCGGGTAGAAGGCCGCCCCGGGCTCGATCCGGGTGGCGACCGGGCGCCCGTAGGTTTTCGCCGCGTCGAGCTGGGCGATGTAGGCCTTGGCGATCCGCGCCTGCTCGGCATCCTGCGGGAACAGGGCCGAACGGTATTGGTGCCCGGTATCGGGACCCTGGCGATCCACCTGGGTGGGATCGAGCGCCACCGAGAAGAAGATCCGCAGCAATTCGTCATAGCGGATCACGGCCGGATCGTAGGTGACCGCCACGGCCTCGGCATGACCGGTCCCGCCGCCGCTGACCGTCCGGTAATCGGCCTCCGCGCGGGTACCGCCGGCGTACCCTGAGACCGCGTTGCTCACCCCGCGGACGTGCTGGAACACCCCCTGCACGCCCCAGAAGCAGCCGCCCGCGAACACCGCAACGTGCGAGCCCGGCGCCTCGGCCGAGTGGGTCGCGGCCTCCGGCAGGCGCCGGGGCGCCTCCTCGGCCAGCGCCGGCAGGCGCGGCAGCAGGAGTGCGATCGCCAGGCCGAGCCCGAGGGCTGCTCCGAGGAGCGGGCGGATCGTGTTGCGAAGAGCCATGCTGGTCTCCAGTCGGTTGGGGTACCGTGTACTGTTTCGCCACAGGGCGCGTTGCGGTTAACCGAGCCGGCTCGTCATGCACCGGTCTTCTGCGCACCACTGAAGGTGGTATGGCGGTCGCAAAAGCGACCTTCCGAACACATCAACAACCCTGACGGCTGCGGCGCTTGTTTCCTGGCACTAGGGACCATATTTTCACCGGTAGATTGGCAGGGGCCAAGCCGGATGCCCCCAGCCCAAGATCGCCAACCCAGGCGCAAGCCGAAAGGAGCAGTCTAGCGCGCACTCCTGACCAAGAGTCGTTCCGCGAAGAATCGGCATGCGCATCTTCCTACCGCGCGATTTCGCGAAACGTGCCGAGAAACTGAATGTCACCGACAGTGACTTGATCGAAGCCATCAACCGCGCCGAACGAGAGCTGATCGATGCGCAGCTTGGACTGGCACTGATCAAGCAGCGCATTCCTCGCCAAGGACAGGGTCGCTCCGGCGGCTTCCGCAGCATCATCGCCTACAGGCGCGGGGAGGTTGCGATCTTCCTGCATCTGTTTGCCAAGAACACCAAAGCGAACTTGACCAAGGCGGAAACGGAGGTCTTCCGCGACCTCGCGGTGACCCTGACCAGCCTCGGCGACGAGGCCCTGACGCGCGTCGCGGCGGCGCAAAGCTGGAGACGGATCGACGATGGGAAGCGTGAAGAAGACCTATCGCAGTGATGCACTCCGGTCGGCGCATTTGGTCGCCCAGGATCTCCATGCGGCGGGGGCGATCGACAAGGCGACGCTACGCCGGTTCGATCTCTCGTGCCTGACACCTGTTGAACCCTTGGATCCGGAGGCGATCCGCGCCATCCGCGAAACCGCCCAGATGAGCCAGGCGATCTTCGCCAAGGCCCTCAACGTGACCGCGTCCCTCGTCAGCAAATGGGAGCGGGGCGAGAAGAAGCCCGGCGGGCCGTCGCTGAAGCTGCTCGCCCTCGCCAGCCGGAAGGGCATCGACGCCATCCTGTAAGCGAATCGTCCTCCGGCCGATCCGGATCCCGTCCGCTTATGGGCGGCAGGCCGCATTGCGGCGGCGGCCACATGGGTCTAGGCACCCGGCAAACGATCGACCCTCGCGCGCAGGATCCGTCCCGTGACCATCGCCCCCGAGCCCAACTCCTTCCGCACCGGCCCCGACGAGCGCGGCCGCTTCGGCATCTTCGGCGGCCGCTTCGTCGCCGAGACCCTGATGCCGCTGATCCTCGAACTGGAGGCGGCCTACGACGCAGCCAAGCAGGATCCGACCTTCCAGGCCGACATGGAGAGCTACGGCACCCATTATATCGGCCGGCCGAGCCCGCTCTACTACGCCGAGCGCCTCACCGAGCACCTGCGCGCCAAGGCGCCGGCCGGGCAGGGGGCCAAGGTCTATTTCAAGCGCGAGGAGCTGAACCATACCGGCTCCCACAAGGTGAACAACGTGCTGGGACAGATCCTGCTGGCCCGCCGCATGGGCAAGCCGCGGATCATCGCCGAGACCGGCGCCGGCCAGCACGGCGTCGCCACCGCAACCCTCTGCGCGCGCTTCGGCCTGAAATGCATCGTCTATATGGGCGCGGTCGACGTCGCCCGGCAGGCGCCCAACGTCTTCCGGATGAAGATGCTCGGCGCCGAGGTGATCCCGGTCGAATCCGGCACCAAGACCCTCAAGGACGCCATGAACGAGGCCCTGCGCGACTGGGTCACCAACGTCGCCGACACGTTCTACTGCATCGGCACGGTGGCGGGCCCGCACCCATACCCGGCGATGGTGCGCGACTTCCAGTCGGTGATCGGCCGCGAGACCCGCGAGCAGATGATCGCGCAGGAGGGCCGGATCCCGGATTCCCTCGTCGCCTGCATCGGCGGCGGCTCGAACGCGATGGGGCTGTTCCACCCGTTCCTCGACGACCGCGAGGTCGAGATTTTTGGCGTGGAAGCGGCGGGCCACGGCGTCCAGTCCGGCCTGCACGCGGCCTCGCTCACGGGGGGCAAGCCGGGCGTGCTCCACGGCAACCGCACCTACCTGCTGATGGACGCCGACGGCCAGATCGCCGATGCGCACTCGATCTCGGCGGGCCTCGATTATCCGGGCATCGGGCCGGAGCACGCGTGGCTCCACGAGATGGGCCGGGTCACCTACCTGTCGGCGACCGATTCCGAGACGCTGGAGGCGTTCAAGCTCTGCTCGATGCTGGAGGGAATCATCCCCGCCCTGGAGCCGGCCCACGCCCTGTCCAAGATCCTGGACCTCGCGCCCCAGCGCCCGGCCGAGCACCTGATGGTGCTCAACATGTCGGGCCGGGGCGACAAGGATATCCCGCAGGTGGCCGAGATCTTTGGGACGACGCTCTGAAGGCGTAATAGCCCTCGGCGTGCCAGTTGCGCGATCGAAGCGCGGGCCTCACCCGGCTTCGATATCGGTAAGGGGAAAACCGTTGCCCTTGTACAGCAGCGGGACTTGGTGCGCACGGGCACAGGCGTAGGCGAAACAGTCGCCAAAATTGAGGCCGGCAGGGTGCCGCCCCTTGCCGAAGCGGTTGTAAGCGTCGAGCGCGCCATCGGCCGCATCGGGCGGGACGGCCAGGATCTGAATGCCGGCGAGGTCGAGATAAGCGCGCACCGCGTCGCGGGCATCCGGGATCGCAAGGTCGAGGTGGCGCGCCACGGCCACGGCGGTCTCCCACACGGCCAGCGGCGAGGTGATGCGGCGGCGAGCCTGCTGCAACCGGGCCGCCAGAGTGCGGGCATCCGCCTCGTCGGTCAGGATGGCCGTGAGGGCGGAAGCATCGACGAACATAAGACCGTCTCAACGAAGCTCGTAGAGACTGTCGATGAAAGCTTTATCGACTGGCTTCGGATCGGGCCCGGCTCGTTCACGGAGCGCGTGGACAAAATCGACCGTCTGCTCGACCAGATCGCGCTTGCCCGTTTGGCGCGCGATCTCGTTCTCGAGCGCCAAGCGTACTGCATCGGTCTTGCTCGTGCGCAGCAGCGTCATGAGACGCGAGGCCAGCGCGTCGACCTGTGCGTCCTTGACGTAGAGAGGCATACAGAGACCCGCGGAATATTCGAAATATCCCTATGGAATATCCGTCCCCGCCGCAAGGCCGCCCGCCCGAGCCATCGGAGCCATTGTGCGGCGGATCCGTGTCTCCTTTCGCCTTCACCGCACCGTCACCTGATCCTTGATCCGCTCATAGACGGACCGGCTGAGCACCCGCTTCGACAGGAGCTGGTCCACCGACGCGTAGGGGCGCTTGGCGACGATTGCCCGGCCGATGGCGCCGCCGCCCCGCAGGCGGTTGAGGTCGGCGACCGAGGCCGTGTTCAGGTCGACCACCGCCAGGGCCCGGGGCCCGGCGCTGTCCTCGGCCCTGTCGACCTCGGCCTGTCCGGCCGCCTCCTGTCCCTGCGGCTCAGCCGGGGCGGCGGGGTCGGACGGGAAGGCGAGGGCGTCGGACGGCATCTGGACCGGGGCTGCAGCCGTCGCGGATGGAGGGGCAGCCTGCGGTTGGACGGCCGCCCCCCGGTCGGCCCCAGCCGAGACGGGTGGCGGAGCGGGCGGCGTCGGGGCCGGCTGGACGACGGCCGGCGACTCGGCCACTTCGGCGGGCGGGGGCGTCGACGGGGATACCGGCACGGGGGCCGGGCTCGGCAACAGGACCTGCACCACCGCGGCGAGTAGGCCGGCGATGATGAGGAGAATAGAAATTCTGAGAATCGCAGGTCCGCTCAGCACGCATCACTCGGTGAGGTCTAAATCACTATAATGCTACAGTTTATGCTCTCTTCCCGTATCGGCCAACCGGCCGACGATATTCAGCGTTGGATCGCGCAGCGATGACCGATGGGGCGGCCCGCCCGGGCGCACGCCTCGGGGCCCTGCGCTACCTGCCCACCCTGTTCCGCGAGATCGCCGCCGCGAGCCCGCGCCTGCTGGCGGCGAGCCTCGCCTTACGCCTTCTGGCGGCCTGCCTGCCGGTCCTGACCCTGTACCTCGCCAAGCTGATCCTCGACGGGATCGTGGCGGAGCACGCCCGGCCGGCGCCGGGGGCGGGGCTGGGGGCGTGGCTCGCCGATCCCGGCCGGGCACGCATCGCCTGGCTCGTGGCGGCCGAGTTCGGCCTCGCCCTGGTCTCGGACCTCGCCGGCCGGCTCACGAACCTCACCGAGACCCTGCTTGGCGACCGCTACGCCAACGCCGCCTCCCTGCGGCTGATGGCCCATGCGGCGGCCCTCGACCTCGCGCAGTTCGAGGACAGTGCCCAGCAGGACCGGCTGGAGCGGGCGCGCCGGCAGGTCAGCGGGCGCACCGGCCTCATCGCGACGGTGCTCGGGCAGCTCCAGACCCTGGTGACCCTGGTCTCGCTGGCCATCGGCGTCGCGGCCTTCACCCCCTGGCTGGTGGTGCTGATCGCCGCCGCCCTGGTGCCGGCGCTCCTGAACGAATGGCACTTCACCAAGGCCGGCTATCGCCTGGCGTGGTTCCGCAGCCCGGAGCGGCGCCGGCTCGACTACCTGCGCTACGTCGGCGCCAGCGTCGAGACCGCCAAGGAGATCAAGCTGTTCGGCCTCTCGGGGTATCTCAACGGCCTCTACGCCGAGGGGGCCGGGCGGCAGCTCGCGGAGAACCGGAGCCTCGCCACCGCCCGCGCCCGCTGGGGCTTCGCCTTCGCGAGCCTCGGGACGCTCGCCTACTATGCCGCCTACGCGGTGATCGTCTGGCGCACGGTGGCGGGTTCGTTCTCGGTGGGGGACCTCGCCTTCCTGGCCGGGTCGTTCCAGCGCCTGCGCGGGGGCATCGAGGGTCTGCTCCTGGGCCTGACCCAGATCACCGGCCAGGCCCAGTATCTCGACGACTTCTTCTCGTTCTTCGCGATCGCGCCGCAGATCCGCACGCCCGCGCACCCCGTGCCGGTGCCGAGCCCGATCCGCTCGGGGCTGGTCTTCGAGGATGTCGGCTACCGCTATCCCGGCACGGAGACGTGGGCGCTGCGCGGCCTGTCGTTCGCGGTGCGGGCCGGCGAGACGGTGGCGCTGGTCGGCGGCAACGGCGCCGGCAAGACCACGATCGTCAAGCTGATGACCCGGCTCTACGACCCGCACGAGGGCCGCGTGCTCCTCGACGGCGTTCCGCTGCCGGATTACGACCTCGACGACCTGCGGGCGCGGATCGGAGCGATCTTCCAGGACTTCGTCCGCTTCCAGCTCACCGCCGGCGAGAACGTGGCGGTCGGCCGGATCGAGGCCGCCGAGGACGAGGATCGGATCGCGGCGGCGGCCGTTCAAGGCCTCGCCGCCCCGGTGATCGAGCGTCTGCCCGAGCGCTACGCCCAGCCGCTGGGCAAGCTGTTCTCGGGCGGCCTCGACCTCTCCGGGGGCGAGTGGCAGAAGGTCGCCCTGTCGCGGGCCTATATGCGCGCGGCCGAGATCCTGGTCCTCGACGAGCCCACCGCCGCCCTCGACGCCCGGGCCGAGCACGACGTGTTCGCCCGGTTCCGCGAATTGTCGGCCGGGCGCACGACGGTGCTGATCTCGCACCGCTTCTCCACGGTGCGCATGGCCGACCGGATCCTGGTCCTGGAGGGCGGCCGCGTGCTGGAAGAGGGCAGCCACGCCGACCTGATGGTGCGGGCCGGGCGCTACGCCGAGCTGTTCACCCTGCAGGCGGAGGGCTATCGGTGAGCGGCGCCGCCAAACCGCCGCCGGCCAGAGCGCTCTCCGCCGAAATGGAGACCGGTTCGGCGGAGAGCGCGTCACACCAAGAGCTGAGAGCCGTCCGGGTCCGCGCCGCGGCACGATCGCCCAATCCTCGGCGCGGCCCGAGGATTGCCCGATTCGTCAAGCCTGCTATCTGGCGCGGATTGAACCGAGGTCCTCCATGCGCCTGCGCCCTTCCCGTCTGCTGACGGCCGGCCTTCTCGTTTCCGCCTGGGGCGCGCAGGCGGCCCCGCCCGCCGCGCCGGATGCGGAGGCCAAGCCGCCGGCCCCCGCGATCGTGCTCGCCAACCACCGGGCCGTCTACGACCTGTCGCTGGCCGATGGCGGCAGCAGCCGCTCGGTGGAGAGCGCCCGCGGGCGGATCGTCATCGATTTCCGGGGCGATGCCTGCCGCGGCTACACGATGCTGACCCGGCAGGTGACGGAATTGTCGTCGGGCGAGACCGGCGCGCGCCTGTCCGACATGCGCAGCACCACCTTCGAGGGCGGGCAGGGCCGCGAGTTCCGGTTCAAGACCACGACGCTGACCAACAACCAGCCCGCCGCCCCGGTGGACGGGACCGCCACCGACCAGGGCAACGCCCTCACGGTGAAGCTGAAGGGCGGGCCCAAGCCCTTCACCGTAGACGGGCCTGTGCTGTTCCCGAGCGAGCACATGCGGCGCCTCATTGAGGCGGCGCGGGCGGGCCAGTCGACCCTCTCGGTGAAGGTCTATGACGGCTCCGACGACGGGAAGAAGGTCTACGACACCTTCGCGGTGATCGGCCACACCGAGACCGCGCCGGTCTCGGGTTCAACCCGCGACAAGCCCCTGCGGGAGGGGGCGATCGCCGACATGCCGCACTGGCCGGTGCGCCTGAGCTACTACACGGAGGGCGCGGGCGAGCGCACGCCGATCTACACCCTCGGCTTCGACCTCTACGAGAACGGGGTCAGCGGCGCGCTCAAGCTCGATTACGGCGACTTCGCCATCCTGGGCGACATGACCGCCCTCGACATCGACGCCGCCGCAGGGAAGGGCGACAAGGACGCGGGCAAGGGCTGTACGCCCTGAAAAAAGGGATTTCCGGTTGGACGCGTCTCTCCCCCCTGCGGGGGAGGGGACGCGCGGATCCGGCTCATGTCTCAGATAAGGATCCGTGACCATCGCCGCCCCCGCGGGGGCGCGAAATCCCCTCACGCCCATTCGTCATCCGGCCGCGGCGACAGCCGGTGCCACGCGGCGGCGATCCGCTCGGGCTTCACGTCCAAGGCCCGTGCACAGGCGAGAAGCACGTTCTCGTCGCCCATCACATGGTCGAGGACGCCGACCAGAAAACCCGGCTCCCGGACGCTCGCCCGCAGGGCATCGAGGTCGAGTCCGGTCGCCGCGAGGAACGGCAGGAGGCGGTCCTCCTCCCCCGTGATCCACAGCAGAACGTCGAGGGCGAGCCGTTCGGCGGCCTCATCCCCTTGAAGAGGTTTGCCATTCATCAACATGTCAACGTTACAAAGGTGATGGAGGGGCTTCACCGCCCGCTAATCATGATCGGCGCGCACCGGGACATCGGATCATGAAGAAGACGGTGCTGATCGTCGAGGACAACGAGTTGAACATGAAGCTGTTCAACGACCTCCTGGAGGCGAATGGCTACGCCACGCTCAAGACCGCCCACGGCATCGAGGCGATCGAGCTGGCGCGCGCCCACCACCCCGACCTGATCCTGATGGACATCCAGCTCCCGGAGGTCTCGGGCCTCGAAGTCACGAAGTGGCTCAAGGAGGACGACGACCTCAAGTCCATTCCGGTCATCGCCATCACGGCCTTCGCCATGAAGGGCGACGAGGAGCGTATTCGCGAGGGCGGCTGCGAGGCTTATTTGTCGAAGCCAATCTCCGTCGCGAAGTTTTTGGCAACGGTTCGCGCGTATCTTGAACCGCGGTGACCCCGGCGGGGCACACCGTTGAGGTTGTCCCCCGATCGCGCGGGGGGCAACCTCAACCGTCTGTCTCGATGCGCGGCCGCGACCGGATCCACCCGTCCCGGGCCGCACAGCCGCGCGTCAGCGAGGAACCATGTCGGCCCGCGTTCTGATCGTCGACGACCTGTTCCCGAACGTGAAGCTTCTAGAGACGAAGCTCGGGCTCGAATATTTCGACACGCTCGTCGCCATGAACGGCCCGGACGCCATCGCGATCTGCGAGAAGGGCCTGTGCGACCTCGTCCTCCTCGACGTGATGATGCCCGGCATGGACGGGTTCGAGGTCTGCCGCCATCTCAAGAGCAACCCGGTCACCGCCCATATCCCGGTGGTGATGGTCACGGCCCTCGACCAACCCTCGGACCGCCTGCGCGGCCTCGATGCGGGCGCCGACGACTTCCTGACCAAGCCTGTGGACGACACCGCCCTGTTCACGCGGGTGCGCAGCCTCGTGCGGCTCAAGGCGGTCACCGACGAACTGCGCCAGCGGGCGCTGGCCTCCCGTGAGTTCGGGATCGGCGATCCCCTCGCGCTCGCCGCCGCGGAGACCGGCCTCGATGCCCGGATCCTGCTGGTCGAGGACCGCCCCGGCTCGGCCGAGCGTCTCGCCGGCGCCCTGCGCCAGCACCACGCCGTGACGATCGAACCCGCCCCGCAGGCCGCTCTGCATCTGGCCGCCGAGGGCGGGTTCGACCTCGCTTTGGTCAGCCTCGACCTCGCAGGGTTCGACGGCCTGCGCCTGTGCAGCCAGCTTCGGTCACTCGACCGGACCCGCGCCATGCCGCTGATCATGCTGGCGGAGGCGCATGACCGCGCCCGGGTGGTGCGCGGGCTCGATTTCGGCGTCCACGACTTCCTGATGCGTCCGGTCGACCGCAACGAGCTGATGGCCCGGGCCCGGACCCAGGTGAAGCGTAAGCGCTTCACCGACGCGCTTCGAGGAGCGATGCAGGCCTCCCTGCAGATGGCCGTGACCGACGCGCTGACCGGCCTGCACAACCGCCGCTATCTCGACAACCACCTCGGCGCGCTGTTCGCGGAGCCGGGTGCCCGGAAGTCGGCGCTCGCCGCTCTCATCCTCGACATCGACCATTTCAAGCGGATCAACGACAGCTACGGCCACGAGGCCGGGGACGAGGTGTTGCGCGGCTTCGCCGACCGGGTCCGGCAGCACACACGGCCGGTCGACATCGTCGCGCGCTATGGCGGCGAGGAGGTGGTGGTGATCCTGCCGGAGGCCGGCCTCGCCGAGGCGCAGGTGATCGCCGAGCGCATCCGCGAGCGGGTCGAGGCGGTGCCGTTCTCGGTGCAACGGGCGACGCGCTCCATCGGCGTGACGGTCTCGATCGGCGTGGCGGTGCGGCAGGTGGACGACACGGAGTCCAACGCCATGCTCCGGCGGGCCGATCTCGCCCTCTACCGGGCCAAGGCGGCGGGGCGGAACCGAGTCGAGCATCAGGCGGCCTGAGACCGCCTCCGCGATCCTGGCTCAGCTCAGATCCTCCCAGCTCACCTTCGTCACGGCCCGCGCCGCCCGCAGCCGCGCCACGGCGGCGAGGGTCCAGGCCCGGCCCTCGCCCCGATGCGAGCCGATGCAGCGCAGGCTGCCGCCCTCCGCCCCCTGGACCAGCGTGCTGGCCTTCACCGTCAGGCCCAGCGTGTCGAGTTCAGCCAGCAGGGCCGCCGGATCGGCATCCGGACCGAATTCCAGGGTCATCGTGCCGTAGCTGCGCCGGTGCAGGAGTGCTTCGAGCCGGCGCAGGGCCTGAAGCGTGGCGAGTCCCGAGAGCGTGGCAGCGAGGCCGATCACCCAGGCGCCGCTGCCGAAGCAGAGCCCGATCACCGTGGTGAGCCACAGGGTCGCCGCCGTGGTGACCCCACGGACGATATTACCCTGCTTCAGGATCGTACCGGCGCCGATGAAGCCGATGCCGCCGAGCACGCCCTGCGCCAGCCGCATCAGGTCGAGCCGGCTGAGGCCACCGCTGGAGCCGGCGGTCTGCGCCAGCAGCGAATCGGCGAGCAGCATCGCCGTGCAGGCCGAGAGGCAGATCAGCACCAGGGTCCGCAGGCCCGCCGGATGACCGAGTTCCTCCCGGTCCCAGCCGAGCACGAAGGCCGCCAGGAAGCTCAGGCCGAGGCGGACCGCAATGGTTTCGAGGGTGGGATCGCCGTTCATCGCGCGAATCCCGCACAAGTTGTAATTCTTTGACAAACTACAAGTTTATGGCAAGTGCCTGAGATCCGGTAGTCAGGTTTGGGCTTGTCGAAGAGCGCTCGAGGCTCGGCGGATCGATCAAATATCTGTCGCATCACCGCGACGTATAGCTGTCGGCTTCGTCAGGAAGCGCGAATCCGGCCGATGAACGCGAATTTAATGTCCGCTCGCAAACACTGCATCGAGACACGCGTTATCGAGCGCGGCATGCATTGACTGCAGGGCAAGGAGCGGACGACCGAATGGACATGCAGGTGCCGGCACGATCCGGCCGCGACGCGAGCGTGCTGGAGCACCGCCGCCTGTGCAAGATCGCCTCCTCGCCGCACGCCTATGTCCGCGGTACCACGGCGCGCTTCTACGATCTGATCGCCCGGATGCCGGCCGGGACCCTGCCCGAGGGGCCGCCGGTCTGGATCTGCGGCGACGCCCATCTCGGCAACCTCGGCGCGGTGGCCGATTCCGACGGCCGGATCGGCATCCAGATCCGCGACCTCGACCAGACCGTGGTGGCCAACCCGGCCTTCGATCTGGTGCGGCTGGCCCTGTCCCTGGTCACGGCGGCGCTGAATGCGACGCTGCCCGGCATCGTCACCGCCCGGATGATGGACGCGATGGCGATCGGCTATGCCGAAGGACTCGCCGACCCCGAGGGTGCCGAGCGCGATGTCGCCGAATCCGATATCGTCGCCACCACGAAGCGTCGGGCGCTCGGCCGGCGCTGGCGCCATCTGTCCAGCGAGCGCCTGAAGGGCAAGACCGACCACCTGCCGCGGGGGCACCGGTTCTTCGACCTCGAACCCGACGAGCGGGACTCCGTCTTGGCGCTCATCCGGGACCCGGCGGTGCACCAGTTGGTCCTGGCGCTCGGCAGCGGCGCGAAGGGGGCCGAGATCCGGCTCCTCGACGCCGCCTACTGGATCAAGGGCTGCAGCTCCCTCGGCCGCCTGCGCTATGCCGGCCTCGTGGAAATCCGCGGCGGCGCGCACCCGCACCGCGCGCTCCTCGACGTGAAGGAGGCGGTGCCGCACCTCGCCCCGGCGGCCCGCGCGGCCGCCATGCCGGCCGACCATGCCGAGCGCGTCGTAGCCGGCGCCCGGGCGCTGTCGCCGCATCTCGGCGACCGGATGGTGGCGGGCCACGTCCTGGGCAAGCCCGTCACGGTCCGCGAGCTGATGCCCCAGGATCTCAAGATCGATGCGGAGCAGTTCTCCCGGCGGGAGGCGATCCGCGTCGCCGGCCACCTCGCCGCGATCCTCGGCCGGGCCCATGGCCGGCAGATGGACGAGGCCACCCGGCGGGCCTGGATCGATGCGGTGCGCGAACCCGGCCCGGGCCCCGAGGCTCCCGGCTGGCTGTGGTCCGTGGTGACCGACCTGATGGGCGCACACCAGCGGGGCTATCTGGAGCATTGCTACCGGATCGCCCGCGAGGACCTGTCGCGCGGCTGAGCCGGAGCGCCGTCCGGCCAACAGCCCGGTTGACACCAATCCCGCCATCGCCAACACCTCGCGCCCGCCGCGCCTCCGCGCGGTGGACCCGGGAAGACCTGTGACACGATGGCGGTGACGCGCACCTACCTCGACTTCGAGAAGCCCGTGGCCGAGCTGGAGGCCAAGCTCGAGGAACTGCGCGCCGTGGGCGAACGCGACGGCGCGGTGTCGATCTCCGAGGAGGTCGGGCGGCTGGAGGCCAAGGCCGGGCAGGCGCTGGCCGAGATCTACGCGAACCTCACCCCCTGGCAGAAGACCCAGGTCGCCCGCCACCCGCAGCGGCCGCATTTCATGGATTATTGCGGCGGGCTCATCACCGAATTCACCCCGCTCGCGGGCGACCGCAGCTTCGGCGAGGACGAGGCGATCCTCGGCGGCTTCGGCCGGTTCCGCGGTCGCCCGGTGCTGGTGCTCGGCCAGGAGAAGGGTGCCACCACCGAGGCGCGGCTGCGTCACAATTTCGGGATGGCCCGGCCCGAGGGCTACCGCAAGGCGGTCCGCCTGATGGAGACCGCCGACCGGTTCGGCTTAGCCGTCATCGCCTTCGTGGACACGGCCGGCGCCTATCCTGGCATCGAGGCGGAGGAGCGCGGCCAGGCCGAGGCCATCGCCCGCTCCACCGAAGCCTGTCTCGCTCTCGGCGTCCCCAACGTCGCCGTGGTGATCGGGGAGGGCGGCTCCGGTGGTGCCATCGCGCTCGCGACCGCCAATCGGGTTCTGATGCTGGAGCACGCGATCTACGGGGTGATCTCCCCCGAGGGCGCGGCCTCGATCCTGTGGCGCGACCAGGGTCGCGCCGCCGACGCCGCCACCGCCATGAAGATCACCGCCCAGGATCTCCTGCGGCTCGGCGTCATCGACGCGATCATCCCGGAGGCTACCGGCGGCGCGCATCGCGACCGCGAGGCGGCGATCCGCGCGGCGGGCGACGCGATCGCCGAGTCGCTCGGCCAGTTCGAGGGCCTCGGGCCCGACGAGATCCGCGACCGGCGTGCGGAGAAATTCCTGGCGATCGGCCGGACCCTGTGAGCGAGCCCGGGGCGACGGGGGGCCTGTTCGGCGCGATCGGGCGGCTCCTCGGCCGGCGCGACGCGCGGGAGCCGGGCCTGCAGAACCACATCTCCCTGGGCTGCAACTGCCAGATGGCGCACGTGCTCAAGACCCTGGACCTGCGTCAGTGGTCGGGCCCGCTCGACTGGATCTTTTCGATGCCCGGCATGGCCCGGGACTGCCTCGCGGACGATTTCTCCGCCTTCCTCGACCGGGACCAGCTGGAGACCATCCCGGAGGCCGAGCGGCGTGGCCCCGACATCTGGCGCGGCCGGCACCGGCTCTACCGGGAGCGGCACGGGCTCGAATGCGTGTTCAACCACCACGACCCGGCGGCGAACGCGGCGGATTACGCCTTCCTCACCGAGGGCGTGCGCCGGATCCGGACGGCGCTGGACACGCCGGCCATCGACAACCGGCTGTGGATGATGACCCACCTCCACACGCCGCGGCCGGTCGTGGAGGCGATCGACGATCTCCTGAGCCTGCGGAAGAGCCGCAATCATCTGACCTTCCTGCAACTGGAGACCGGCCATCCGCGGATCGCGGTGGTGGAGGCCGTCGATCTGCGGCCGACGCTCCGCTGGCTCACGGTGCAGACCCCCTCGGAACCGGTTGGCCTGCGGCTGGCCGACCCGGCGGACGACGCCCAGCTCGTGGAGATCATCCGCGCGGAGGCGGGGCGGCGGCCGGCGCTGTTCGCCTGAGCGTGACGGGTCACTCCGTCCCGGACACGCCGATCCGGACGCTCTGGTCTTTACCTCACGGCAGCACGAAGCCGGATACGGCGTAGATCAGCGCCGCCACGAGGGCAGCGGCCGGCATCGTGATCACCCAGGCGACCACGATGCCCTGGGCGACGTTCCAGCGGACCGCGGAGACGCGCCGGGCCGCGCCGACGCCGACGATCGAACCGGTGATCGTATGCGTCGTGGAGACCGGGATCCCGAAGGCCGTGGCGGCGAACAGGGTCAGCGCGCCGCCGGTCTCGGCGCAGAAGCCCTGGGTGGGCGACAGGCGCGTGATCTTCGAGCCCATCGTGTGGACGATCCGCCAGCCGCCCAGCAGGGTCCCGAGCGCCATGGCGCTCTGGCACGACAGCACCACCCAGAGCGGCACATGGAACCCGCCGCTCTCCTCGCCATGGGCGTAGAGGAGCACGGCGATGATGCCCATGGTCTTCTGCGCGTCGTTGCCGCCATGGCCGAGGGAGTAGAGCGAGGCCGAGACGAATTGCAGCTTCCGGAACAGGCCGTCCACGGCGGCCGGCGTGGAGCGGACGAAGATCCACGACACGACGAGCACGAGGATCAGCGCGAGGATGAAGCCGAGCGCGGGCGACAGCACGATGGCGGCGCTGGTGGTGACGACGCCGGGCCACACGACCGCGCCGAGGCCCGCCTTCGCGATCCCGGCGCCCAGGAGGCCGCCGATCAGGGCGTGCGAGCTGGAGGACGGGATTCCGGCATACCACGTGAGCAGGTTCCAGCTGATCGCGCCGCCGAGTGCGCCCAGGATCACCCGGTCGTCGACCATCGCGACGTCGATGATGCCGGATCCCACCGTGCCGGCCACGTGCAGGCCGAAGACCAGGAATGCCACGAAGTTGAAGAACGCCGCCCAGAACACCGCGTAGCGGGGTGCAAGCACCCGCGTCGAGACGATGGTGGCGATCGAGTTCGCGGCGTCGTGCAGGCCGTTCAGGAAGTCGAACAGCAGCGCGACGGCGATCAGAACGATGAGGAGGATCACGCGGGGCCCACGGTTCAGACGTGCTCGACGACGATGCTGCTGATCTGGTTCGCCACATCCTCGAACCGATCCATCACCTTCTCCAGGTGGTCGTAGAGTTCGGACCCGATCAGGAAGGCCATGGGATCCTGCCGGGAAGCCCGGAACAGCGCCTTCAGGCCAGCATTGTGCAGGTCGTCGGCCCGGCCCTCGAGCTGGATCACGCGCTCGGTCAGGACGTTCAGGGCGGCGGCGTTCTCGCCCAGCGCCCGCAGCTTCGGGAGCGCCTCGGCGACAACGGCGGAGGCCTCCGCGATCACCGCACCCATCTCGCGCATCGCCGGCTCGAAGGCCGTCACCTCGAACAACTGGACCGCCTTGGCGGTCTTGAGCATCTGATCGATGGCGTCGTCGAGGGAACCGACCAGCGCCTGGATGTCGCCGCGGTCGAACGGCGTGATGAAGGTCCTGCGGACCGCATGCAGGGCCTCGCGGGTGATCGCGTCGGCTTTGTCCTCGTGGTCCGCGATGGCGCGGTAGGCCGTCGGCACGTCCTGCGTCCCGTCGAGCAGGGCGCGCAGGGCCGCCGACCCATCGACCAGCGTGGCGGCGTGACGCTCGAACAGATCGAAGAAGCGGTCTTCCTTCGGCATCAGCGCCCGGAACCAAGCCAGCATGTGAAGACCAGGTCCTGAAGCCGGAGGGATCGACGTCCGTGCACGCGCCGGCCGCCGCACCGTGACAACCGGCGATGCGGGCTCGGCGCTCCCACAACGTAAGGGCGGATCCGAAGCCGGCTAGGGTCTCTGCGCGCGGATCGCCGCTCATCCCGAGCCGGGCCCGCGCATCCGCGCGACCAGGAAATCGACCAGCACCCGCACCCGGGCCGGCATCGCGGGGCCGCCCACGAAGACCGCGTGGATCGCCTCCCGGTCCTGCGGATTGAACGGCTCCAGGAGCGGCACCAGCCGGCCGGAGGCCAGCTCCTCGTCGATATGGAAATTGCCGACCCGGGTGATGCCGACGCCCCGCGCCGCGAGTTGCACCAGGGTCTCGCCGTTGTTGGCCGCGATGGCGCCGGTGACGGGCAGGATGAAGTCACGCCCGTCCTCGCGGAACGGCCAGCCCGGCTCGGCGCGGCGGAAGGTGAAATCCAGGCAGTTGTGCTGCGCCAGATCGGCCGGTCGACGCGGCGTACCGGCCCGGGCGAGGTAGGCCGGGGACGCCACCACGGTCCGACCGGTCTCACCGAGCCGGCGGGCGGTGAGCGGGCTGTCAGCGAGGGGCCCGAACCGGATCGCCACGTCGGCCCGGCCGCCCAGCACGTCGGCGAGCTGATCGCTGAGGTCTATCTCCACCGTGATGCCGGGATGGCGCGCGATGAAGTCGGCGAGCAGGGGAACGATCACCAGCCGGCCATGCGCGGTGGCGGCGCTGACCCGGACGCGTCCGCGCGGGCAGCCCCGGTCGGCCAGCGCCGCCTCCGTCTCGTCGAGATCCGCCAGGATGCGGCGCGCCGCCCGCCCGTAGGTCTCGCCTTCGGCGGTCGGCCGCAGGCTCCGCGTGGTGCGGACGAGGAGCTGCACCCCGAGCCGCGCCTCGATCCGGGCGACGATCCGGCTCACTGCCGAGGGCGTCAGCTCGAGAAGGCGCGCCGCCCCCGACAGGCTGCCGGCCTCCGCCACCGCCACGAACACTGCCATCTCGCCGGCGCGGTCGACCTTGTCGTGGCGCATTCGTGACGTCCAAGCACAGATCCTGATCCGTCCCGAAGGCTACTATCCATCGCAGGAATCGGCCACCTGCGTTTCCAGAACAACCGGAGACGACACCCATGGCGCTCAACCCACCCCTACTGGCCCTGGCGGTCGGCGCCTTCGGCATCGGCGTGACCGAGTTCACCCCGATGGGCATGCTGCCCGTCATTGCCAACGACCTCACCGTGTCGATCCCCGCGGCGGGCCTCGTGGTCAGCGCCTACGCGCTCGGCGTGCTGGTCGGCGCCCCCCTGATGACGCTGGTCACCGCCCGCATGGGGCGGCGGCGCCTGCTGGTCGGGCTGATGGCGATCTTCACCCTCGGCAACCTGATGGCGGCCCTCGCCGACAGCTACGCCATGCTGGTCGTCGCCCGGCTCGTGACATCCCTGAACCACGGCGCTTTCTTCGGGGTCGGCTCGGTGGTGGCGGCCGGCATCGTGCCGCCGGAGCGCCGGGCCGCCGCGGTGGCCGCGATGTTTTCCGGCCTCACCATCGCGCTGATCGGCGGCGTGCCGCTCGCCGCCTGGTTCGGCGAGCTCTTCGGCTGGCGCACCGCCTTCTGGGGCATCGCGGGCGTCGGCATCTTCGCCATGCTGGCGCTGCGTTTCGCCCTGCCGGAGCTGAAGCCCGGGGCGGGGGACGACCTGCGGGCGGAGCTGCGCGTGCTCGGGCGGAGGCCGGTGCTCGCCGCACTGGCCCTGACCGTCGTCGGCGCCAGCGCGATGTTCACGGTGTACACCTATATCGTACCGATCCTGCGGACCGAGACCGGTGCGGCAACCCCCTTCGTGACCGCCATGCTGGTCCTCTACGGACTCGGCCTCACCGTCGGCAATTGGCTCGGCGGCCGGCTCGCGGACCGCTCGGTCGATGGCACGATCATCGGCTCTCTCGCCGGGCTCGCCCTCATCCTGACGCTGTTCGCAGCGGGCATGCACGGGGCGATTCCGGCGGCAATCCTGATCTTCCTCTGGGGCGTCGGCAGCTTCGCCCTGGTGCCGCCGCTCCAGATGCGGGTGATGGAGAAGGCCGCCGAGGCCCCCAACCTCGCCTCGGCGATGAATATCGGCGCCTTCAATCTCGGCAACGCCGTCGGGGCGGCGGCGGGCGGCGGCGTGATCGATGCCGGCCTCGGGCTCCCGGCGGTGTCGCTCGCCGGGGCCGCCATGGCGGCGACGGGCCTCGGCCTGCTGCTGTGGCTGCGTCGCGGAACCCGGGAACGGATCGCCGTGGCCTGTTGATCCGGCCGCAATTCCCTGGAGAAGCCGCCCAGTGTTGCACGCACGTCCTTGCGGTAAGAAAGGCGCAAGCTTAACGAGCCTATTGGGTTGGGGAGTGGCGTCTGACGGTTGCCGAAAAGGCCCGCGGACGCACGTAGGACGATTGAGGTTCCCCATGACGGCGCGTCTCGCGACTGCGCGGATGCTGGCGGCCGCTTCCCTGCTGGCCCTGTCCCTCGCCGCCTGCCAGGACGGATCCGGGATCAACGGCCCGAGCGCGCGCAGCCTCGCGCCGATCGCCCCGCAGACGGTCGCGCTGATGCAATCCAAGGGGATGCAGCAATCCGACCCAATCCTGATCCGCGCCTTCAAGAAGGAAGCGGAGATGGAGGTCTGGAAGAAGGGCAGCGACGGCCGCTACGCCCTCCTGAAGACCTACCCGATCTGCCGCTGGTCGGGCCAGCTCGGACCCAAGACCCGGGAGGGCGACCGGCAGGCGCCGGAGGGGTTCTACACGATCACCCCGGGCCTGATGAACCCGAACTCCTCGTACTATCTGTCGTTCGATACCGGCTTCCCGAATGCGGTCGACCGGGCCAACGGCCGCACTGGCCGCTACCTGATGGTGCACGGCACCTGCTCGTCGGCGGGCTGCTTCGCCATGACCGACGCGACCATCGCGGAGATCTACGCCGTCGCCCGGGAAGCGTTCATCGGCGGGCAGCGCAGCTTCCAGTTCCAATCCTATCCGTTCCGGATGACGGCCGAGAACATGGCCAAGTTCCGCAACGACCCGAACATCGGCTTCTGGCAGAACCTCAAGGAGGGTTCGGACTATTTCGAGGCCCTGCGCGAGGAGCCGAAGATCGGCCAGTGCGGCACCAAATACGTGTTCGGCGGCGCCGACGCGGCCGCGGGTTCGTGCAAGCCGAGGGTCGAGCCGGAGGTGGCCGAGAAGCGGGAGCGCGACGCGCGCGCGGTGGCCGAACTCGTCGCCAAGGGCACCCCGGCGGTGCGGGTGGTCTACCAGGATGGCGGCCAGAACCCGGTCTTCCGCCCGCCGGCCAACACGAGCGCCTTCGCGAGCCTCGGCGGCACCGAGACGGTGTTGCCCTACGACGCCAAAGAGTACGGCCGGCACAATCTCGGTGACGTGAGCCGGCCGGAAACCCTGGCGGCGGGCCCGCAGGAGATCGAGATGAGCCCGAAGAGCCAGCCGGTGATGCTGGCCGGCGCCGAGCCAAAGGTTGCCGCCAAGGCAGGCCGCTCGTCCGGCAGGGAGAAGGAGCCGGCCAAGCCGGCCGTCTCGACCCTCATGGCGAACCGCGCCGAGCCCGACGCCAGGGTCGAGACGACCGCGGCGCTTGCCGAGAAGCCTGCGGCGCTTGCCGAGAAGCCTGCGGCGCTTGCCGAGAAACCCGCGCGCATCGCCGTGGCGGATGCGGATGGCGATCCGAGCAGCTACCAGAAGATGTTCGGCAAGCTGTTCGCCAAGGACGACCCGGCCCCCGTCGCGCCGCCGACCCCGGCGGTCGACGCCACTGTGGTGCCCGAGCCGGTCAAGCTCGCGCATGCCGCCGAGAAGGTCGCGCCGAAGACGGCCGCCAAGGTGCATGCGGTGAAGACCGCCAAGGTCGAGCCGAAGGCAGAGGGCAAGGCGGATGCGAAGCCCGCCCTCCGGAAGAGCGAAGCCGAGAAGGCCAAGCCCTGATTGGGATCCCGGCCCGCAGCGGGACTGTCAGGATGAGGCGTTCCGGAGCACGGCCCGGCTGTCGGAAAAGCCGCTCGATATCGTCGCCCCGTTGCTCCTGGCCGTCATCTGCGCGTTGCGGATGACGGCGCGCGCGATCCCGGAAACCCGGCCGGCGAAGGGACGCAGTGCAGGACCGCGCAGTCATAAGTTCACGTGCGGATAAACGACGCGGCCGCGGTCGTTTCCAATGCGGTAGCGGCAGACCCAGCTCCACTGGATCGTCTCCGGCCCGTGCGGTAACGCCGCCTTCACCGAGCCGAAGCGTCGTTGCGGTTCTGCGCGACCCGTTGCGGGCCGCCTGCCGGGTGTGCGGTGCGCCTCAGAGCAGCGCCCGATCACGGTTCATCAACCACAGAGCGTGGACCGTGCCGGGCAACCAGCCGAGAATCCAGAGCAGGATATTCAGCAGGAACTGCAGCCCGAAGCCGGTTGTGACGAGCACTGCGATCGGCGGGAAAAAGATCGCGAGAAGAATGCGGATGAGGCTGGACACGGGCACTCCGGGGCTGAGGTCCTGAGGAAGTCACGCTCAAACGAAGCGCGGTCGTCTCCGTTCCCGAGGCGCTCGGGCCGGGCGCGCTGCGCCGATCATAGATCCCCTGCACCGGGCATGCCCTTCGCGCGCGCCGCCATCGCCTCCATCATCCGGAGCGCGTGACGGCGGCTCTCGAAGCCCGGAAGGGCGCAATAGGCTCGGACGACGCGGAACAGCATCGCGGCACTCTTCGGGACGCGGCGACGTGGCGAATCCACACCCCAACCCGGCCTATGTCGGGGCTCGAGAAAAGCATCGATATCAGTGCCGTTGGCTGCCGCAATCTTTTGTAACAGATTTAGAGTCAATTGCTTCGTTGACACATCAATTCTCCGTCTGATAATTTCAAATATTTCTATGAAGATCCCCGTCTCATCTCAACAAAAAAAACAAAAACAATGACCGGTATCGTTATCAGTCTTTTTGATTCCTTGATCGAAATGATGCCCTCATCAAGAACATTCGTCAAATCTCATTCACGCTGCGCGTCAAAATACATCATTCAAGATCCATGACGGATGCATAGATTATTACAGTAATTCAGAACATAATGTCCTTGATAGGCGATTGCGTACTGAAACGCCTGCGGCGGTCGTAGGGGAAAATCTTTCCGGATAAAATTTTTATCTTAGGTTGACCGTGCTTGGGGAAGCAGCGTTATCGAGCCAGAAGCTTCACCCGCAGCGGCCCAGTTCCGCGACACCCGAAGGGTGTCGTCAGCTCCTTTCTATGACCCGAGGCGAGGGATCAGGCCGCGAACCGCGTGCGAGGGCGGACGGTGCCAGGACTCCTGCGCCCCGGTTCATCCGACCTGGAAGCAGCGAGGCCTACATCGGCCTCGGCGACGCGCAACTGGGCCTTTCGCTCGGGAACCCAGTCGTCTTGCACCGGATCGCCAATAATAAAAGCGAGGCCGTTGATTGCGATGCGCGAAATCAACGGCATCGTCCGAAAAATCAGGCTAAAACCCGCCCGTCATATCTATGATTTCGACGGTCTTATGCCATCGAAGAATCCGGACGGGAGACGTGGTGCGAATCGGATCACCGGGGCCGATCGCGTCCGATACGCCTCCGGCCAACGACACGGCCCGTTCCGCCCGCCCCTCCACATCCCGAGCTGAGGCAGGTCGCGAAAGCCCCGGCAGGGCACCGGATCTCCGAGCGGACGCGCCCATCGGCCTTCCCCGGAAACGGGAGCCGATCGACGGCGAATAGAAGGCTCGCCGCTACCGGCAGGACAGGCCGATGCCGACCAGACCGTCGGGGCACCGAACGCCATCCCGCCGATCAGGATGGGTAACACCCGCTCACCGACCCCGATGAACGCCGCCGGCCCGAATGGCCAATCGGTCTCAGGCGGCGGCACGAGGCGATCCGGCGCGCCCCGGTTCTTGACGCAGGCCCTGCCGGTCGCGGCCGCACCGTGGGTCGACCCCGGCGCGGGCGCGCAAGTCTAGCCGTGTCGCTCTCCGCCTTACTGCTTCTGCGTCGGCGGTGTGGTGGCCGCGGGTACGTTCACGGCCTGCTTCTCCGGGTTCTTCACCTGGCTGTAGGCGACGTTGGCGAAGGTGCCGATCACGGCCGGCCAGCTCGGGTTGGCATATTGCGGATCATCGCGACCGACCTTGCAGAAGGCCGTCGTCAGGGCATTGACCACGTCGTCGTCGTTGGCCCCGGTGGAAGCGCCCTTGATCTGCGGGACCAGCCGGACCAGCGTCGGCACGAAATCCTGCTGCTTCAGGCCCTTGAGGGTATTCTGCACACCGATCTGGTCGAAGGCGGCCTTGAGCTTGTCCTGCTCGATCTCGGCGCAGGGCGCCGTGCCGGCCAGCATGGTCCGTGTGGCAGCGCGCGCCTCGGAGGCCTTGCTGCCGGTCACGACCGGTGCCTTGTTGCCCCAGGAGTTGCGGATGTAGTCGGTGACGTTCTTCACCTCGACATCGGTCATCTGCTGGCCGATCGCCACCATCGGGGCGAGACCGCTCTGGGCGGCGAGACCACCGTAGATCACCCGCAGCACCGTCTCGGGCCCGTCCGACATCACCGAAGTATTGCCGGCGAGCGCCGGCACCGCCCCCTCGATGCCCTTGCCGTCGGGCTGGTGGCAGGAGGAGCAGTAGGTCAGGTAGGTGGAGGCCCCGGGCGCGCCGGCCGTATCGAAAACCGCCAGGTCCTTCGGCTTGTAGGTCTGCTTGGCCGGGACCGTGCGCAGGTAGGCGACCATCGCCTTGAGATCCTCCTCCTTCACCTTGGAGAGGGATTCCATGATCGTCTGGCGCATCGGACCGGCCGCGACGCCCGGCCTGTCGCCCGGGGCGGTGCCGGTCTTGAGGTAGGTCACCACCTGCTCGTCGGTCCAGGCGCCGATGCCCTGGTGGCCGTCGGGCGTGATGTTGGGGGCGTACCAGCCGTCGATCACGCCGCCGCCGAACCGGCCCGCGAAACTCGAATTGCCGACGAGCTTGTTCTCGTTGTGGCACATGGCGCAGTGGCCGAGGCCCTCCACGAGATAGGCGCCACGGTTCACCTCGGCGCTGGCATTCGGGTCGGGCTTGAAGCGCTCATCCGTGAAGAAGGCCGTCCGCCACGTCACCAACGCCGTGCGGACGCTGAACGGGAACGGGATCTGGCTCTCCTGGCGCTTCTCGTTCACCGCCGGGACCGATTGCAGGTACGCCCAGATCGCCTTGGTGTCGTCGTCGGTGACCTTGGTGAACCAGCCGAACGGGAAAGCCGGGTAGAGGTAGCCGACATTCTTGCTGTAGCCGTGGCGGAACGCCTTGTCGAAGTCTTCGTAGCTCCAGTTGCCGAGCCCGGTGTCCTTGTCGGGGGTGAGGTTGGGGGTCATGATCACGCCGAACGGCATGTTCAGGGCGTAGTTGCCGGCGAGGTATTTGCCGCCCGGTGCCGTGTGGCAGGCGGCGCAATCGCCCATGGTGACAAGGTACTTGCCGCGTTCGATCGGGTCGGACGACCCGTCCTGCGCCAGGACGGGCGTCGCGAGAATCAGGCCCGCCAGAATCGGGGCGGAGGCCCATCCCGAGGGGAGGGCGTTCGTGCGCTTCATGGCATCCTCTCCCGGGTGGACTTTAGAGTTGTTTCAAGCGGGTGACGCGCGTGAACGCGGCCGTTTGCGGCGATGTTCCGGTCACGGCTCGGCTGCGGCGTTGTGCCGTGGCCGCCCGGAACCGGAGGTTGAGATCGGCCAGATGGGCGACGAGCCCGGCCAGCATCCACCCGGCGACCGCGATCCAGCCGGCCCCGACAAGGGCTGCCCGCAGGGCCAGCATCAGCGCGGCTCCGGAGGCGAGATTGGCCAGCAGGGACGGCAGCGGCAGCCCCCTCCGGCGGCCGATCCAGGCCAGGGCGAGCGCCTCGACGGCGACGAGCAGCAGGATCGCGTCGATGATCCGGCCGGAGGCAAACCAGGACGCGAGCAGCGCCTCCATCACGCCGGCTCCCCGAAGGGCGCGTTCAGGCGCACGATCCGCAGGTTCAGGCAGGCCGCGACGCTGACCCAGGCGAGGTAGGGCAGGTTCAGGAGTCCAGCCGCGACGGAGATCCGGCCGGTGACCAGCACCAGCACGGCGATCGACAGCCACAGGGCCGCGACCTCGGCGAGCGCCCAGTCGGGCCGGCGGAACCGGAAGAACAGCACGCTCCAGGCGATGTTGAGCAGCCCGTTGACCGCATAGGCGGCGAGCAGCACGCCCCGTGCGGCCGGATCGGGATCGGCGTTCCAGACCATCACGGCGGCAATGGTGGTGAGCAGGAAGATGACGGTCCAGACCGGGCCGAAGGCCCAGTCCGGCGGCTTCCAGGCCGGGACCCGCAGGCGCCGGTACCAGGCATCGGTCCGGGTCGCGAGACCGCCGGCCAACGCCACCAGCAGGGCCGCGATGGCCGCGACGGCGGGTGGTCCCCAGCCGGAGCCGAGCAGCGTCATGGCGAGACCCAGCGGAACAAGTGGGCGAGGTCCTTGAAGAAGATCCGCGCGTGGGCGGCGGGCTTCGCCCGGACCAGCTCCTTGTTCATGTAGCTGTCCCAGGTGAGCTGCTGGACGTCCTTGTCCCGGCAGATCGAGACGAAGCGCTCGCGCAACCCGTCGCTGCGGTACCAGACCCACTGCATCATCCCGAGGATCCAGAACACGCGCCCGTGCAGCTTCATGAACTGTTTTCGCGCGCGCCCGAGCGCCCGGGCATCGCCGGTCTCGAGGAAGGCGCCGGCCGCCTCGGCGGAGAGGCGTCCGCCCAGCATCGCGTAGTAGATGCCCTCGCCGGAGGCCGGCGCGACGACGCCCGCGGCGTCGCCCGCCAGCAGCACGTCGCGGCCATTGTCCCAGCGCTTCAGCGGCTTGAGCGGCAGCGGCGCGCCCTCCCGGCGGATGGTCTCGGCCCCGTCGAGGCCGGTGGCGGCGCGCAGGGCCCGGATCGATGAGCGCAGGGAAAACCCCTTCTTCGCGCTGCCGGTACCGATGCTCAGCGTATCCCCATGCGGAAAGATCCAACTGTAGAAGTCGGGCGAGTGGCGGCCCTGATAATAGACGTCGCAGCGCGTCGCCTCGACCGACTCGGCCCCGGGGGCGCCGGCCTGCGGCACCCGCAGGATCTCGTGATAGGCGAAGACCTGCCGCATCTTGGCGTGACCCGGCACCTCGGCCCGGCCGACCGGCGAACAGGCCCCGTCGGCCCCGATGACGAGGCGCGCCCGGACGGCGTGGCGGGCGAGGGCTTCGCCCGCGCCGGTGCTGAAATGGACGCTGGCCGATCCATCATCGGACCGGGTGATTTTTTCGAAGGCGGCCTCGCGCAGCTCGGCGCCGGCCTGTTCGGCCCGGGCGCGCAGCCACGGGTCGAACTGCTCGCGGTCGACCATGCCGACGAAGCCCTCACCCATCGGCATGTCCACGGCCTTGCCGCTCGGCGCCACCATGCGCGCGGACCGGATCTTCGCGACGAGGAGTGAATCGGGAATCGCGAAATCGCGGATCAGCCGGGGCGGGATCGCGCCGCCGCAGGGCTTGATCCGGCCGGGCTTGTCGAGGAGCAGCACCGTGTGCCCGGCCCGGGCGAGGTCGGTCGCCGCCGTCGCACCGGCGGGGCCGCCGCCGACCACCACGACGTCGTAGGCCGCGCCACCACCGCCGCTTCTCCCTCCCCCCTCTGCGGGGGAGGGTGGGCCGGCCGTCAGGCCGGGTCGAGAGAGGGGAGCGCCGGTGCCGGAAACGTCACTCCGCGCGCCGAAACCCGCAGAGTCGCGCTGCCCCTTTCCCCCCCTGCTGTGCAGGGTCCCCTCCCACGCAGAGGGGGGAGGGGAAAGGTGGCCGTCATCATCCAACCGAGCCATGGCCTCACCTCGCGCTGAAGGCAGGATCGAGCGATACCGGGCCCGGTGCCGGAGCGGGTTCGAGCCGCGCCGCCAGGGCGACCGCGACGAGGAATAGCAATCCTTCCGCAGCGAACACCGCCGCGTAGGCCTGGACCGGCTCGGCCGTCACGAGCCGCATCGCGTCCACCGCGACCGCCCCCAGGAAGCCGCCGGCCCCGAAGGCGATGCCCTGTGCGGCGCCCCAGACGCCCATGCGGGTGCCGCGCTCCCGCGCGTCGCCGCGTCCGGCGAGCGCCATCATCGAGCCGATCGCCGCGACCGCGTAGGCGCCGTTGGCCACCCCGAGGGCGAAGACCGTCGCCCGCAGGGGGAAGTCCGAGCCGGCGGCCGCACCGCTCGCCAGGGTGAAGAGTGCCGCCGCCGAGCCGGCGCAGCCGATCCCGATCCAGAGCCGAAGGGAGGCGAGGGGGGTGCCGCGGGCCGCGAGCGTCACTGCCGCCACCAGCAGCATGCCGGCCAGCACGCCGCCGTGCTGGAGCCCGGCGAGCTTGGTGGTGGCACCCGGGCTCATCGCGAAGACGAGGCCGGCATAGGGCTCCAGGATCAGTTCCTGGGCGCTGTAGGCCAGCATCGAGACGAAGACGAAGATCGTGAAGGTCCGGGCCACCGGATCGGCCAGGACATGGCGCAGCACGGTGACGAACGGCCGCCGCGCCTCGGCGGTCTCGGGCGCGCGGGTCGGCAGACGGCGCTCCACCCCGGCGACCGCCAAGGCGGCGACGCAGAAGGCGATGAGCGAGACCGTGCCGGACACCGCGACGAGCCGCATTCCTGAGAACGGATCGAGGAAATGCCCGGCCAGCGGCGCCGTGACGGCGAAGCCGACGATCATCATGACCCAGACGACGGTGGCGGCCGCACCCCGCCGGGCCGGGGCGACGCCCCCCGACAGCAGAACGAGGAGGGACGTCCCGGCCGCCCCGACGCCCATACCGACGCACAGGAAGGAGAGGGCGGCCAGCGCCAGCCCAAGTGCAAGGTGCGTGGCGGCGAGGGCGGTGCCGCAGGCCGCCCCGAAGCCGCCGAGGCAGAGGGCGGCCATCCCGCCGACGATCCAGGAGGTACGCCGGCCACTGCGGTCGGAGCCGTAGCCCCAGCGCGGGCGCAGCACCTGCACGGCGTAGTGCAGGGCGACCAGCAGGCCAGGCACGAAGGCGGGCAGCGCCAGTTCCATCACCATCACCCGGTTGAGGGTCGCGGTCATCAGCACGACGACGCTGCCGAGCGCCGTCTGAACGAGGCCGAGGCGGACGATCTGCGGCCAGGAGAGGCCGCTCACCGGATCGGAGGCCATCACGCCCCTCCCACCAGCGGGCGCAGCGCGAAGGCGGCGACCAGCATGCCGAGGACGTAGAGGGTGGTGCCGGTGCCGTTGTACCAGATCGCCCGCTCCCGGGGGTTTTCGAGGAACCGGACCATCAGGACGAGCTGGCCGGCGAGCAGCCCCGCCACGATCCCGGCATGCCAGTAGCGCTCCCAGCCGACGAGCAGCGCGATCACCGCGACCTGCGGCAGGGCCATGACCTGACAGGCGAAGCGCGCCGCGCGCTCGGTGCCCATCTGCACCGGCAGCGACAAAAGCCCCATGCGCCGGTCGCCCTCCACCGACTTGAAGTCGTTGAGCGTCATGATCCCGTGGGCGCCGGCCGCGTAGAGCAGCGCCACCAGCAGAACCCGCCGGTCGGGCAGGGCGGCGGCCATCACGGCGGCGCCGGTGAACCAGGGCAGCCCCTCGTAGCAGAGGGCCACCGCGGCGTTACCCCACCAGCCGTTCCGCTTCAGCCGCACCGGGGGCGCCGAATAGATCCAGGCGAGCGCCAGCCCGAACAAAGCGGCCCCGAGGATCCAGGGGCCGAGGGAAGCGGCCACCACCAGGGACAGCCCGGTCCAACCGAGCGCGAGATAGAGCCCCCAGCGGCCGGGGATCCGCCCGGAGGGAATCGGCCGGTTCGGCTCGTTGATCGCGTCGACGTGGCGGTCGAACCAGTCGTTGGCGGCCTGGCTGGTGGCGCAGACCAGCGGTCCGGCCAGCAGGACCCCGGCGGCGATCACCGGCCATTGGCCGCTGGCCGGCTGGCCCGAGGAGATCACCCCGCAGGCAAACGCCCACATCGGCGCGAACCACGTCAGCGGCTTCAGCAGCTCGATGACTGCGCTCGGGGCGGGCGTAGCGCTCATGACGAGAGGCTACCGGCGCGCGCCGGAGTGTCAAGCTAGATTTACAGAGTGCGGCGGTGTGCGCGCGGCCTTTGTCAGGCGAATACATCCTCTAGATGAAAATACAATATCCAATACGGGACCGCCGCGTGTACCCTGTGCCGCTTCCGAGCCGGTCAGGGACACGTGCCCAGCAAGGCCGCTGATGGTCCAGCGTCGAAACAGAGTCTCGCGCGTGCCGAAGCGCGCCGCCGACCTGCCCGATGGACCTGCCTGTCGTCCTGTCTATCGCTGGGAAAACGTGCCGGACCCGATCAGTCCGCCTCGATCGGCCCGTCCAGATCGCCGACGCCGTAGCGGCGCATCTTGGCATAGAGGCCCTGCCGGCTGAGCCCCAGCATCTCGGCGGCCGAGGCCCGGTTGTCCCGGGTGATCCGCAGGGCCGCCTCGATACACAACTTCTCGATCAGGTCTGTCGTCTCGCGCACCAGCGTCTTCATCGAGACCCGGCCGACCAGTTCCGCCATCTGCTCCACCGAGCGCGGCACCTCCCGCCCGCCGACGAATCGGCCTTCGGGGATCCGGCGCGGGGCCGAGCGGATCGCGAAGCCCAGGCAGGGGCGGGCGCCCGCCACCGAGACGGCCGCGACCTCAACGTCCTCCAGGCCGCCATAGGCACCGCGGATGACGGTCGCGAAGCGCCGCACCGCACCGTGATCGGCAAGCGTCGCGAACAGGGCCTGCGCCTCGGTCTCGTCGCGGCCGAGCCAATGATCCACGGTCCGTCCGCGGACCTGCCCCTCTGTGGCGAGCTGGGCCAGTTCCAGAAAGGCGGCGTTGGCGGTCAGAATCCGCCGGCTCGGATCGGTGACCACGAACCCCTCGGGCATCGCCTCGATCACCGTCTGGGTCGGGACGTCCTGGCCGGACCCGGCCTCGGCGGGCGCCGTGTCGGCGACAAGGCGCATCAGGGCGCTCGCCCCGCCCTCGCCCCGGAACAGGGAGACGGAGACGGAGACCTCGCCGCGCCCGTGCGGCAGGGCGACCCGGATCTCCCCGGCCTGCCCGGTCGCCCGCAGGGCGGCGAACTGCGCCTCCAGAGCCCGCGTGCTGCTGGCGTCGAACAGCTCGACCACGTCCAGGCCGGCGACCCGCTTGGCGGGGCGGCCGAGCAGCCGCGCGGCGGCCGGGTTCGCCTCGGCCACCCGCCGTGTTCCGGCATCGACCACCAGCACCGGCTCCCCGGAGATCTGGAACAGGAGCCGGTAGCGGGTCTCGACCGCGCGTAGGCGCTCGTAATCCCGCTCCAGCGCCTGCTGGGTCTCCATCAGACGGCGCTGGAGACCGGCCACCGCCCGCATGTCGCGCCCGAGCACGAGGATCGGGCCCCCTTTGGCCGGGCGGATCGAGGCGTAGCGGATCGGCAGGTCGATGCCGCTGGGGGAGGGATGGTTGACCTGGCGCCAGCGGGTGATGCCCTCGGGGCCGGCATCGCGCAGGAGGGCGTCGATCTTCGGCCGGCTCTCGACCGTCACGGTGTCGACCCAGCGCCGGCCCAGCCAGCCGGGGATGTTCTCCGCCTCGAGGTCGGTGCCGATCGAGGCGTCGCGAATCACGCCGTCAGCATCGATCACCAGCGAGAGATCGGCGGAGGCCGCGACGATGCGCCCGACCGCCTCGCCGTCGAGGTGGCCGGCCACCTGGTCCAGCACCGCGGGTGGTCCCGGGGGGATGGGGTGTGGCTGAAGCGACACGATCACCGTGATGTGATGGGGTGGATGACGACCCTTTCAACAGGCCAATGCCTGTCTGTCCAGCAAAGCTTCCGCTGCAGCGGGGGCTAAACACGCATCGAGGGCGCAGGCGTCCGCCCCGACGATGCCCGCCTCGCCGCCGTGGCGCGTGAAATAGGGCCCTCCGACCAGCACGCGGATCTCCGGATTGCGGGAGGCGCGCCGCACCTCCGCCACCGTCTCCGCCAGGACCGGCAGGAGGACGTCGGCAGAAAGCGACAGGCCGACCACCTCGAACCAGTCGGTCGCCAGCAGGGCGAGGGGATCAAGGTCCGGCGCCGGCACCGCTGTGGTCACGTCCCAGCCGGCCTCCCGGAAGAAGCTTGCGACGATCGAGAGGCCGAATCGGTGCGTCTCGCCGGGGCAGGGCAACAGCAGCACGCTGCGCCCACCGACCGGAGCCGCTTCGCTCTCCAGCTCAAGGCAGAGATGCCGGCTGATCGCCTGCAGCCGCCCCAGGGCTTCGGTGACGGCCAGGAAATCGCAGGCATCCTCCTCCCACAGGGCTCCGAGGTGTCGAGCCGCGGGGGCGAGCAGGTCGAGGAGAAGCCGTGCCAGCGGCAGTCCGCCGTCCCGTAACGTCGCGATCGCGCCGTCGAGATCCACCGGCCCAGGGGCCAGGAGGAGCGTGCTGAAGGCGGCGATCTCCTGCGGCGTCACCGCCCGGTCGGTCGGCGCCCGGCGCCCGGTATCCGGGCGGTGGGCCAGCATCAGCCGGGGCAGGATCTCACCTTCGATGACGCGGGCGAGGGTGTCGGGCAGGGGGCGTGGCGTATCAGACCAGGTCAGAGGCTGATCGCGGAAGACGGGCGCAAGATCGCTCATCGCGCCGCATCCCGCCGCGGCCAGTTCCAGGCGCTCGCCGAAATGCCTCCAGTGTCCCATCGGCACCCTCCCTGAAACGGCCCCGGTTCGAGGAACCGGCGGCTCCGCTCACGCCTTCGGGTGCGGGATTACTCGCCCGTCTATTCTTCAGCTTTGACTGGCTCGGCACTCAATATGCCAAGTCACCGGCCTGTCACCGGCCGCCTATGGTCGAGCCTGACGATACGCTTCTTGACGATCTTGGCAATCATCTTAGACCAAGAAAAAAACATCACAGGTCAGTGTCAGCCCTCGAAAGCGTCAAGCGCACTTGACACTTCCGGGACCGGCGACCTAGCCTCTGACAACGGCGCGGCCCCGGGCTCCGCCGAAATCAGGGGAGCGGATGCATGGGTCCCAAGGACCGGCCGGCACGACCGCTCTACACGCTGGCCGAACGGCGCCGGCGCGATTCGTCGCCCTGGACGTTGGTGCAGGGCGTGCTGGCCCCGCTGCAATTCGCGATCTTCCTCGTGAGCCTGGTCCTGGTGCTGCGCGCCCTGGCGACCGGCGAGGGGCTGTCCGCCGCCGAGATCTCGGTCGTGGTGAAGACGCTCGCGCTCTACGCGATCATGATCACCGGCTCGATCTGGGAGAAGGCGGTGTTCGGCCGCTGGCTGTTCGCCCCGGCCTTCTTTTGGGAGGACGTGGTCAGCATGCTGGTGCTGGCGCTCCACACGGCCTACCTCGCCGCGCTCGCCACCGGCGTCCTCGGGGGCGAAGCACTCCTCGTCCTCGCGCTCGCGGCCTACGCGACCTACGTGGTCAATGCCGGCCAGTTCGTACTGAAGTTGCGGGCCGCCCGCCTGCAGGGCGCCGGTTCGGCCGCGCCGCAATTCGCGGAGGCGCTGTCATGAACGCGCCGCTCTCCCATTCGCCCGGCTGCGGCGGGATCGACCTGCATCAGGAGCACGGCCAGCGGGCCGTGTTCTGCGGCCTCACCGGCATCGTCTGGCTGCACCGGAAGATCCAGGACGCCTTCTTCCTCGTGGTCGGCTCACGCACCTGCGCGCACCTGATCCAGTCGGCCGCCGGGGTGATGATCTTCGCCGAGCCGCGCTTCGCCACCGCCATCATCGACGAGCGCGACCTCGCCGGCCTCGCCGACGCCAACGAAGAGCTCGACCGGGTCGTCACCCGGCTGATCGAGCGCCGGCCGGACATCAAGCTCCTGTTCCTCGTGGGCTCCTGCCCGTCGGAGGTGATCAAGCTCGACCTATCCCGGGCGGCCCAGCGCCTGTCGAGCCGCCTGAATCCGGTCCGGGTGCTGAACTATTCGGGCTCCGGCATCGAGACGACCTTTACCCAGGGCGAGGATGCCTGTCTGGCCGCCCTCGTGCCGGACCTGCCCCGTGAGGCGGAAGCGGCCGCGCCGTCGCTCCTCGTGGTCGGCGCGCTGGCCGACGTGGTCGAGGACCAGTTTCTCCGGATGTTTTCCGCGATGGGCATCGCGGATGTCCGGTTCCTGCCCGCCCGCCGGGCCAACGCGATGCCGGCCATCGGGCGCAACACGCGATACCTGCTGGCTCAGCCGTTCCTGACAGACACGGCCCGCGCCCTTGAAGAGCGTGGCGCCCGCCGGCTCGCAGCTCCGTTCCCCCTCGGCGCGGAGGGCACGACCAGCTGGCTGCGGGCCGCCGCTGAGGCGTTCGGGGTGTCCGAAGAAGCATTCGACCGGGCAACGGCCCCGGGCCGCGCCCGCGCCGAGACCGCGCTGGCGCCCCACCGCGAAAAACTCGGCGGCAAGCGCGTGTTCTTCTTCCCTGATTCGCAGTTGGAAGTGCCGCTCGCCCGTTTCCTCGCCCGGGAACTCGGCGCTGAACTGGTAGAAGTTGGTACGCCCTACCTGCACCGGGGGCATCTCGCCGCCGAGATCGAGCTTCTTCCGGCGGGCACGCGGGTAACAGAAGGCCAGAGCCTCGACGACCAGATGGACCGCTGCCGCGCCGCCCGGCCGGACCTGACGGTCTGCGGCCTCGGCCTCGCCAACCCGCTGGAGGCGGAGGGGCTGTCGACCAAGTGGTCGATCGAGCTGCTGTTCACGCCCGTGCAGGGCTACGAGCAGGCCGGCGACCTCGCCGAGCTGTTCGTGCGCCCGCTCCGGCGCCGCGCCCTGCTGGAGGTGTAGCGCCATGCAGCTCACCCTCTGGACCTACGAGGGTCCCCCTCACATCGGCGCGATGCGCGTCGCCACGGCGATGTCCGGGCTGCACTACGTGCTGCACGCGCCGCAGGGCGACACCTATGCCGACCTGCTGTTCACGATGATCGAGCGGCGGGACGCGCGCCCGCCCGTGACCTACACGACCTTTCGGGCGCAGGATCTCGGCCGCGACACCGCGGAGCTGTTCAAGCAGGCGGTCTCGGCTGCCCACGCCCGGTTCCAGCCGCAGGCGATGATCGTCGGTGCCTCCTGCACCGCCGAGCTGATCCAGGACGATCCGGGCGGCCTTGCCAAGGCGCTCGACCTGCCGATCCCGGTGATCCCGCTGGAGCTGCCCGCCTACCAGAAGAAGGAGAACTGGGGCGCGTCGGAGACGTTTTATCGGCTGGTCCGCGCGCTCGCCGGGCCGCCAGCCCCGCGCCCGGCAAGGGAGCCGGGGCAGCGCCCGCTCTGCAACATCCTCGGGCCGACGGCTTTAGGCTTCCGCCACCGGGACGACCTGATCGAGATCCGCCGGCTGCTCGATGCGCTCGGCATCGCGGTGAACGTGGTTGCGCCGCTGGGCGCTGCCCCCGCCGATTTCGGCCGGCTCCGGGATGCCGACTTCAACGTCGTGCTCTATCCCGAGACCGCCCGCTCCGCGGCCGAATATTTGAAAAAGACTTTCGGGCAGCCGTTCACGCAAACCATCCCGATCGGCGTCGGCGGCACCCGGCGGTTCGTCGAGGAGGTGGCGGCGCTGGCCGGAATCGATCCGGCGCCCGTCCTCGACGGCCCGGGCTCGCGGCTGCCCTGGTACTCCCGCTCGGTCGATTCGACCTATCTCACGGCCAAGCGCGTCTTCGTGTTCGGCGACGCCACGCACGCGATCGGCATCGCCCGGGTCGCCGCGAAGGAACTCGGCTTCACCGTTGTCGGGCTCGGCACCTACGGCCGCGAATTCGCCCGCGAGGTCCGCGCGGAGGCGGCCCTGCACGGCATCGAGGCGCTGATCACCGACGATTACCTCGACGTCGAGGCGGCGATCCGCACGGCGGCACCGGAACTGGTGCTCGGCACCCAGATGGAGCGCCACGTCGCCAAGCGGCTCGGCATCCCCTGCGCGGTGATCTCGGCCCCGGTTCACGTCCAGGATTTCCCGGCCCGCTACGCCCCGCAGATGGGGTTCGAGGGCGCCAACGTCCTGTTCGACACCCTGGTCCATCCGCTGATGATGGGCCTCGAAGAGCACCTCCTCGGCATGTTCCGGGAGGATCCCGAATTCCACGATGGCGTCGGCCCCTCGCATCTCGGCGGCAAGTCCTTCGGGGCTCCGGCGGACGGGGCGTTCGAGGCCGCGGAACGGGCGCCGGCCGACACCCCTCCGACGCCGGCGCCCGTTCCGATTCTGCTGGACCGTGCGGTGGCTTGGTCGCCGGAGGCCGAGAAGGAACTGAAGAAGATCCCGTTCTTCGTGCGGGGCAAGGCACGCACCAACACCGAGACCTTCGCACGGGAGCGGCACCTGCCGCTCATCACCCTCGAAACCCTTTACGATGCGAAGGCGCATTATGGCCGCTAGGGCGCTCCCCGCCGGCGCGGCCGGCTCGTCGAAAGCGCGGGCGGCCAAGCCGCCAATCCGCGTCGTCATCGTCACGCTCGACAATCATCTGGCGAGCGCGGTGGAGCGGGCGCGCCTGCGCCTCCGGTCCGAGATGCCCGGGCTGGTGCTGGGCTTCCACGCGGCCGCCGAGTGGGAGAACGATCCCGCCACCCTCGAGGCCTGTCGGGCCGACATCGCGCAGGCCGATATCGTGCTCTCGGCCATGCTGTTCATGGACGAGCATGTCCGGGCGATCCTGCCGGCGCTGGCGGCGCGGCGCGAGGCCTGCGACGCGATGGTCGGCTGCCTCTCGGCCGGCGAGGTGGTGAAGACCACGAAACTCGGCCGCTTCGACATGAGCGGCACCAAGCGCAGCGCCCTCGATTTCCTGAAGAAGCTGCGCGGCAAGCCCGGCCAGCAGGGCAATGCCGGCCGGCAGATGGCGCTCGTGCGCAAGCTGCCGAAGATCCTGCGCTTCATCCCGGGCTCGGCCCAGGACGTGCGCGCCTATTTTCTCACCCTGCAATACTGGCTCGCGGGGTCCGACGAGAACGTCGCCGCACTGGTACGCTTCCTCGTGCATCGCTACGCGGCGGGTGAGCGCGCCGCATGGCGCGAGGGGCCGGCGGCGCCCGCACCCCTCGATTACCCCGAGACCGGCCTCTACCATCCGCGCATGCCCGACCGGATCGGCGCCGACCCGTCGCGGCTGCCGCGTCTCACGGGCGCGAAGGGCCGCGTCGGCCTGCTGGTGATGCGCAGCTACGTGCTTGCCGGCAACACCGCGCATTACGACGGCGTCATCGCCGCCCTGGAAGCGGAGGGCCTCGACGTGGTGCCGGCCTTCGCCAGCGGCCTCGACAACCGCCCGGCGGTGGATTCGTTCTTCATGAAGGACGGGCGCGCCTGCATCGACGCGCTGGTCTCGCTCACCGGCTTCTCGCTGGTCGGCGGCCCCGCCTACAACGACGCCGCCGCCGCCGAAAAGATGCTGGCCCGGCTCGACGTGCCCTACCTCGCCGCCCAGGCGCTGGAATTCCAGACGATCGAGCAGTGGGAGGCGGGCGACCGCGGCCTGTCGCCGGTCGAGGCGACCATGATGGTCGCGATCCCCGAACTCGACGGCGCCACCGCCCCGATGGTGTTCGGCGGCCGCTCCGCGAGTTCCGGCGCCGACAACGCCCGGGACATGCGGGTCCACCCCGAGCGCGCCGCCCGCCTCGCCGAGCGGGTCGCCCGGCTGGTGTCGCTCCGCCGGACCGCGAGGCCCGAGCGGAAGCTCGCCGTGGTGCTGTTTAACTTCCCGCCCAATGCCGGCGCCACCGGCACGGCCGCGTTCCTGTCGGTCTACGCCTCGCTGCTCAACACCCTGAAGGGCCTCGCGGCGGACGGCTACACGGTCGAAGTGCCGGAGAGCGTCGACGCCCTGCGCGAAAAAATCTTGGAGGGCAATGCCAAGCGCTACGGCACCCAGGCGAATGTTCACGCCCGCATCCCGGCCGAGGATCATCTGCGCCGCGAGCCCTACCTCGCCGAGATCGAGGCCCAGTGGGGCCCGGCGCCGGGCCGCCACCAGACCAACGGCGCCGAGATTTTTGTCCTCGGCGCGCAGTTCGGCAACGTCTTCGTCGGGGTCCAGCCGGCCTTCGGCTACGAGGGCGACCCAATGCGGCTGCTGTTCGAGCGCGGCTTCGCGCCGACCCACGCCTTCAGCGCCTTCTACCGCTACCTGCGGGCGGATTTTGCCGCCGACGCCGTGCTGCATTTCGGCACCCACGGGGCGCTCGAATTCATGCCGGGCAAGCAGACCGGCCTGTCCGAATCCTGCTGGCCGGAGCGGCTGATCGGGGCGCTGCCCAACGTCTACCTCTACGCCGCCAACAACCCCTCGGAGGGGACTCTGGCCAAGCGCCGCTCGGCGGCGACGCTGGTGAGCTACCTGACCCCGAGCCTCGCGGCGGCCGGGCTCTACCGCGGGCTGCTCGACCTGAAGAGCTCGATCGAGCGCTGGCGCGGCCTCGGCCCCGAGGCGGGGGGCGAGCGCGAGACGCTGGCCCGCCTGATCCAGGACCAGGGCGCAGCGGTCGACCTCGTGGCCGCGGAGCCGGCCTGGGGCGGCGATCTCAACGCCCATGTCTCCGGGCTCTGGACCGCCCTGCAGGAACTGGAGCAGACCCTGATCCCGCACGGGCTCCACGTGGTCGGCCAGGGGACGCCGGAGGAGGAGCGGGTCGACCTGCTCCTGGCGCTCGCCGAGTCGACGCACAGCGTGCGGCCCGAGCGGGCCGGGATCGAGGCCCTGGTGGCCGGGCAGGGAGTCGAGGCGGCACTCAAGGCCGCCGGCCTGCCCGCCGACGAGACCGCGCGCGCTGCCTTCACGAGCCTGGCCGAGACCGACCGGCTGCTGTCCCGCGACCACGAGGTCCCGGCCCTGCTGCGGGCGCTCGACGGCCGCTTCGTACCGCCGGTGGCGGGCGGCGACCTGCTGCGCAACCCCGCGATCCTGCCGACCGGCCGCAACCTCCACGGCTTCGACCCCTACCGCCTGCCCTCCGCCTTCGCGGTGGCCGACGGCGCCCGGCAGGTCGCCCGCATCCTCGAACGGTTCGCCGCCGACGGAAAACCCTGCCCGGAGAGCGTCGCCCTGGTCCTGTGGGGCACCGACAACCTCAAGAGCGAGGGCGGCCCGATCGCCCAGGCGCTGGCGCTGATCGGCGCCGCCCCGCGCTTCGACGGCTACGGCCGCCTGAGCGGCGCCGAGCTGATCCCGCTGGAAACCCTCGGCCGCCCGCGCATCGACGCGGTGGTGACCCTCTCGGGCATTTTTCGAGACCTGCTGCCGCTGCAGACCAAGCTGCTGGCTGAAGCGTCCTTCCTCGCCGCCACCGCCGACGAGCCCCTCGAACAGAACTACGTCCGGAAGCATGCCCTCGCCATCCAGGCCGAACAGGGCTGCGACCTGGAGACGGCGGCGCTCCGCGTCTTCTCCAACGCCGAGGGCGCCTACGGGGCCAACGTCAACCACCTGGTCGATTCGGGCAACTGGGACGACGACGCGGAACTCTGCGAGACGTTCTCCCGCCGCAAGAGCTTCGCCTACGGCCGCACCGGCCGCCCGGCGCCGCAGCGCGCCCTGATGCAGGCGGTGCTCGCCTCCGTCGACATGGCCTACCAGAACCTCGACTCGGTCGAGGTCGGCGTCACCTCCGTCGACCACTACTTCGACGGGCTCGGCGGCATGGGCCGGGCGGTGGCCCGGGCCAAGGGCGAGTCGGTGCCGATCTACATCAGCGACCAGACCCGCGGGGAGGGGCGCGTCCGCTCCCTGGAGGAGCAGGTTGCGCTGGAGACGCGCACCCGGATGCTCAACCCGAAATGGTACGAGGGCCTGCTCGGCCACGGCTACGAGGGCGTCCGCCAGATCGAGACGCATCTCACCAACACGGTCGGCTGGTCGGCCACCGCCAACGCGGTCCAGCCCTGGATCTACGAGCGGATCACCGAGACCTACGTCCTCGACCCCGCCATGCGCGAGCGCATGGCATCCCTGAACCCCACCGCCTCCGCCAAGGTCGCCCAACGGCTGATTGAAGCGCACCGCCGCGGCTTCTGGACCCCCGACGCAGCGATGCGCGACGCCCTCGACCGGGCCGAGGAGGAACTGGAGGACCGCCTGGAAGGCGTCACCGCAGGAGTGGCCGCATGAACATCGCGATCCGGAACCCGGTCGTCGCCCGGAAGGAAGAGGGGAGCCTTCAGGTCGCCCTCGATCCCGACCTGAAAATCGAGACCGCCAAGGTCTTCGCGGTCTACGGCAAGGGCGGGATCGGCAAGTCGACCACCTCGTCGAACCTGTCGGTGGCCTTCTCGAAGCTCGGCAAGAGGGTGCTGCAGATCGGCTGCGACCCGAAGCACGACTCGACCTTCACGCTGACCAAGCGCCTCGCCCCCACGGTGATCGACGCGCTTGAGGCGGTGAACTTCCACTCGGAGGAGCTGCGCGTCGAGGACTTTGTCGTCGAGGGCTACAACGGCGTGATGTGCGTCGAGGCCGGCGGCCCGCCCGCGGGCACCGGCTGCGGCGGCTACGTGGTCGGCCAGACCGTGAAGCTCCTCAAGGAGCACCACCTCCTGGAGGATACCGACGTCGTCGTGTTCGACGTGCTGGGCGACGTGGTCTGCGGCGGCTTCGCCTCGCCGCTCCAGCACGCCGACCGGGCACTGATCGTCACCGCCAACGACTTCGACTCGATCTTCGCGATGAACCGGATCGTGGCGGCGATCCACGCCAAGGCGAAGAACTATCCGGTGCGGCTCGGCGGCGTCATCGCCAACCGCTCGGCCAAGACCGACGAGATCGACCGGTTCAACGACGCGGTCGGGCTCAAGCGTCTCGCCCACTTCCCCGACCTCGACGTGGTCCGCCGCTCGCGGCTCAAGAAATCGACCCTGTTCGAGATGGATTCGTCGCCCGAACTCGACGCCGTGACCGCCGAGTACATGCGGCTCGCCGAGACGCTCTGGGCCGGGGGGGAGCCCTGCGAGGCGATCCCCATGAAGGACCGCGACCTGTTCGAGTTTCTGGGATTCGATTGATGGCCAGCGCCAGCTACGACACCCGCCGGGGCGAACTCACCACCTATTTCGACCGCACCGCGGTCGAGGCGTGGTCGCGCCTGACCTCGGACGCCCCGGTCAGCCGGATCCGCGCCACCGTACGCGCCGGGCGCGACGCCATGCGGGCGACGCTGCTCTCCTGGCTGCCCACCGACATGACCGGACTGCGCCTGCTCGATGCCGGCTGCGGCACCGGGGCGCTGAGCGTCGAGGCGGCGCGGCGCGGCGCGGAGGTGGTGGCGATCGACGTCTCGCCGACTTTGATCGGGCTGGCGCAGGAGCGGCTGCCGGCGATCTGCGGCGCGGGGCGCATCGATTTTCGCGTCGGCGACATGCTCGATCCCGCGCTCGGCCGGTTCGACCACGTGGTGGCGATGGATTCGCTGATCCACTACCGCGCCGCCGACATCGCCCGGGCGCTGGCGGTGCTGGGAGCGCGGACGGACGGCTCGATCCTGTTCACCGTGGCGCCCCGCACGGCGCTGCTGACCCTGATGCACGCGGCCGGACAGTTCTTTCCGCGGGGTGACCGCTCGCCGGCGATCGTGCCAGTAACGGAGCGGGGATTGCGGCGGCGGATCTCTTCCGAGAAGGCCCTCGACGGCTTCGCCTGGGCGCAGAGCCACCGCATCAACAGCGGGTTCTACCTGTCGAACGCGGTGGCGCTGACGCGCACCCAACGTGCCTCCCACCCTCACCCTCATCCTGAGGTGCCGGAGCGCAGCGGAGGCCTCGAAGGAGGGCTCCAGCCAGCCGCGCGATCCCTGGAGGGCTCCTTCGAGGCGGCTTCGCCGCACCTCAGGATGAGGGGGATGGATGGGACGGAAGGATCTGTCTCGTGAAATCCGGCCGCGCCCTCACCGCTGCCCTCATGCGCCTCGGCCCGGCGATCCTGCCCTTCGCGGATGCCGCCACCGTCGAGCTGCCGCTGGGCCGCCTGCTCCGCCTCGCCCTGTTCCAGGTCACCGTCGGCATGGCGGCGGTGCTGCTGATCGGCACCCTGAACCGGGTGATGATCGTCGAACTCGGCGTCCCGGCCTGGATCGTGGCCGTGATGCTGGCGCTGCCGCTGATCTTCGCTCCCCTGCGGGCGCTGGTCGGCTTCCGCTCCGACACGCACCGCTCGGTCCTGGGCTGGCGGCGGGTGCCGTATATCTGGTTCGGCACGCTGCTCCAGTTCGGCGGGCTGGCGATCATGCCGTTCGCCCTGCTGATCCTGTCGGGCGACACGACCGGCCCGCTCTGGGTCGGCGACCTCGCGGCGGCGCTCGCCTTCCTGCTGGTCGGCGCCGGCCTGCACACGACCCAGACCGTGGGCCTCGCCCTCGCCACTGACCTCGCCCCCGCCCATGCCCGCCCGAAGGTGGTGGCGCTCCTCTGCGCCGCGCTCCTGTTCGGGATGATGGCGAGCGCCGTGCTGTTCGGGCTGTTCCTGGCGCACTTCTCCGCGGTGCGCCTGATCCAAGTGATCCAGGGCGCGGCGCTCGTCACCATCATCCTCAACGGCTTCGCGCTGTGGAAGCAGGAGCCCCGCGACACCAGCCGGAACCGGGACGCGCCGCAGCGCGACTTCCGCGCCTCCTGGCGCGCCTATGCGGGGGAGGGCACCGCGCGGCGGCGCCTCGTGGCGATCGGGCTCGGCACGGCCGGCTTCTCCATGCAGGACATCCTACTCGAACCCTATGGCGGCCAGATCCTGCACCTCTCCGTGGGGGCGACCACGGCGCTGACCGCGCTGCTGGCGGCCGGCGGCGGGCTCGGCCTGCTGATCGCGGCCCGCTGGCTCAACCGCGGCGGCGATCCGTTCCGGGTCTCAGGCGTCGGCGTCGGGATCGGCATCCTGGCCTTCTCGGCGGTGGTGTTTGCCGCCCCGCTCGCCTCGGCCGACCTGTTCGCCGCGGGCGTCAGCCTGATCGGGCTCGGCGGCGGCCTGTTCGCCCACGGCACGCTCACCGCCTCGATGAACCGCGCCGGTCCCGAAGATACCGGGTTGGCGCTCGGTGCCTGGGGCGCCGTGCAGGCCACCGCCGCCGGCCTCTCGATCGCGGCGAGCGGCCTTGTGCGCGATGTCGGCGGCGCCATCGCCCAGTCGGGGGTGCTCGGCGAGGGCATGAACGAGCCCGCCATCGGCTACCTGATCGTCTACCACATCGAGATCGCCCTCCTGTTCGCCGCGCTTCTCGCGCTCGGGCCGCTGGTGCGTGAGGACGCGCGTGCGCAGACACGCGACCGGCTGGCCGGCAATCTCGCCGGCCGGACAGCCTGAGACACGGGGGAGGTCAATCATGCCAACCGGCGCACTTACAGGTTACGTCGACGTCGCCCAGGTCGTGCTCTACGCCTTCTTCATCTTCTTTGCCGGCCTGGTGTTCTGGCTGCGCCGGGAGGACCGGCGCGAGGGCTACCCCCTGGAGAACGAGGCGGTCGGGCGGCGCAAGTCGGTCGATCCGTTCCTGATCCCCCGCTCCAAGGCGTTCCATCTGCCGGGCGGCGAGACCACCTACGCGCCGCAGGCTGTGCATGGCCGCGACGATATCGAGACCGGCATCCCGGCCCGCAAGGTCGAGCCCTGGCCGGGCGCCCCCTACGAGCGCACCGAGTCTTCGCTCCAGGCGGGCGTCGGCCCCGGCTCCTGGGTGCTCCGCCACGATGTCCACGACCGGACCTGGGACAACGAGATCCGGATCGTGCCCCTGCGCGTGGCCACCAACTTCGTCGTCCATGAGGATGGCCCGAACCCGATCGGCATGACGGTGTTCGGCACCGACAACGCCGTGGCGGGTGTCGTCAGTGACGTCTGGGTCGATCGCGGTGAATCGCTGATCCGCTACTACGAGGTGGAACTCCCCACGGGCGGTCGCCGCCTGATGCCCACCACCTTCTGCCGGGCCGGCGGCTTCACCAAGACGGTGAAGTCCGAGGCGCTGCTCGCCAGCCAGTTCGCCGACATCCCCGAGACCCGCGACCCCGACAGCGTGACCTTCCTGGAGGAGGAGCGGATCATGTCGTACTTCGGTGCCGGCACGCTCTACGCCACGCCGGCCCGCGCGGAGCCCCTGATATGAGCGGCGACTTCATTCCCGAGGGCACCCTGCGGGGACTGCCCGGCCCGCTTCCGGCGGGCGAGCGGATCCTGTGGCAGGGCGCGCCCACCACCACGGGCCTGCTGGTGCGGGTGTTCCATGCCCGCCTCGTGATCGCGTGGTTCGGACTCTGCGGGCTCGCCTTCGCCCTCGCGGCGGGCTCAACCCCCGCGGCGCTGAAGGTGGTGCTGCCGACCCTGGTGATCGGCGCGGGCGGCGTGGCCCTGCTCTGGCTGCTCGCGTGGCTGACTCATCGCACCACGCACTACACGATCACCAACCGCCGGATCGTGCTGCAGGCCGGGATCGCCCTGCAGGTGACCCACAACCTGCCCTTCGCGCAGATCGACACTGCGGCGTTGCGCGCCTTCACGGATGGCACCGGTGACCTGCCGCTGCGGTTGCGGCCGGGCCTGCGGATCGCCTACCTTCAGCTCTGGCCGCATGCCCGGCCCTGGCATCTGTCGCGGACCGAGCCCATGCTGCGGTCCGTGCCGAACGCCGACGCCGCGGCGGCCGTGCTGGGACAGGCGCTCGCCGCCCATGCCGACGGCGCCGCGCCGCCGGTCCGGGTGGCTCGTCTGGGCCCGGCGAACGAGAATCCCGGTCGCCTCGTCGCGGCCGAGTAGGGAGGGGACGATGGGCGAGCGGGCGGATCACGCCGGCCGAACACCGGTTCGGGTTGCCGCGGGACCGGCGCCGGCGCTGCTGATGATCGGCGCCGGGGCGCTGATGGGCTTCACCATGCTGGCGGTCCTGATCGGCCGCAGCGAAGGGGTGGGCCTCGTCGCCCTGCCGCCTGCCAAGCCCGTGGCGCAGCTCGAATTCCGCGCCGAGGATCAGGTCGACGGCTCGATCGCCCTGCGCAACGTTGCCGACCAGAAGATCCTCGCTTGGATCCGTCCCGGCGAGGACGGCTTTCTGCGCGGGACGTTGCGGGGTCTCGCCCAGGCCCGCCAGCGCGACGGCCTCGGGCCGGAAAAGCCCTTCAGCCTGACCCGCTACGATGATGGCCGCCTCGCGCTCGCCGACGAGGCCACCGGCCGCCGGGTGCCCCTCGAAGCCTTCGGGCCGACCAATGCCGGCGCCTTCGCCCGGCTGATGCCCGCCCCGGGCGCGCCCGCCACGGAGACGCGGTGATGGGCCTGTTCGGCAGCCGCACCGTCACCGTGCCCTGCACGGTCGAGATCGAGCAGACCCCCGAGAGCCTGCACGCGCATGTCACCCTGGAGGCCGGTTTCGACATCGAGCCCGGCGACGAGGTCCAGGTCCACGATGCGCCGACCTCGGTGCCCTACGGCGAGCGGCTCACCGTGCAGCGTACCGCCACCATCACCCGGGCCGGGCCGCTGGAGCGGCTCTGGACCAAGCTCATCGCCCATCTCGAACTGACCGAACTCTACGAGGTCAGCTTTTCGGAGAGGAGGAAGCTGTGAACGCTCCCGTTGCGCCCCCCACCGGCCAGCCGATCCCGAAGAATCCGGTCAACGAATCGACGAAGGCCGCGCAGGCGACGACCTTCCTCAGCCCGCGCTTCTACACGACCGATTATGTCGAGCTCGATCGCACGAATGTCGAGCCGGTACGGCGCGACTGGGACATCCTGATCGCCGAATTGCGCGCCGACCCGAACAAGCGCCACTTCACCCGCAACGAGGAGTTCGACTGCGACCTGTCGCAGATGGAGCCCGAGCTGCGGAAGGAGTTTTTGGATTTCCTGGTCTCTTCCATCACGGCGGAATTTTCCGGCTGCGTGCTCTATGCGGAGATGCGCAAGCGAGCGAAGAACAAGGACATTAAGGAACTGTTCGGCTTCATGAGCCGCGACGAGGCGCGCCACGCGGGCTTCATCAACGACACGCTCAAGGATTTCGGCATCGGCGTGGACCTGGGATTCCTCACCAAGTCCAAGAAATACACGTTCTTCCGGCCGAAATTCATCTTCTACGCCACCTATCTCTCCGAAAAGATCGGCTACGCCCGCTACATCACGATCTTCCGTGAGCTGGAGCGGCATCCGGAGCGGCGGATCCACCCGATCTTCAAGTGGTTCGAGCTGTGGTGCAACGACGAGTTCCGCCATGGCGAGGCCTTCGCGCTGCTGATGCGCGCCAACCCGAAGCTGACCAGCGGCGTGAACCGCTACTGGATCCGGTTCTTCCTGCTCGCGGTCTTCGCCACGATGTATGTGCGCGACCATCACCGCCCGGCCTTCCACAAGGCGCTCGGGGTCGATCCCAGCGACTACGACTTCAAGGTCTTCCGGATCACCTCGGAGATTTCCCGCCAGACTTTCCCGCTGGAGCTCGACCTCGACAACCCGAAGTTCAAGGCGGGCCTCGACCGGCTGCTCGCCTGCTCCCGGGCGATCGCCGACGCGAAGGCGCGAGGCGGCCTCGTCGGCAAGGTTCAGCACGGCGTGCAGGTGCTGCGCGCGGCCGCGACCTTCGCGCGGCTCTACCTCCTGCCCGTCAAGGCCAACGCCCTGCCGGCCGACATCCGCCTCCAGCCGGTCTGGTAGGATGGGGACCTACGCCGCTCCGGTGCTCTACGCGGTGCTGCTCTGGTGGTTCTCCACCGGGCTGATCCTGCTGCTCGACCACGCCCCGCGGCGCACGCATCCGTGGAGCATGGCGGGAGCGACGCTGCTGCTCGCCGGCGCCCTGGTGGCGATCCGCACCAGCGCCGCCGACACGAGCGCCACCGGGGCCTACACGGCCTTCACGGCGGCCCTCGTCGTCTGGGGCTGGCAGGAGATGAGCTACTATATGGGCTTCCTGTCGGGGCCCCGGCCGGTCGCCTGCGCGCCGGGTCTGCGCGGCATGGACCGGTTCTTCGCGGCGCTCGCCACCAGCCTGTGGCACGAATTCGCCATCGTGATCGGGGGCCTGGCGGTCCTGGCGTTGGTCTGGGGTAGCCCCAACCGCTTCGCCCTCTGGACCTACGGCACGCTCGTGGTGATGAACCTCTCGGCGCGGCTCAACCTGTTCCTGGGCGTGCGCAATCTCCACGCCGAGTTCCTGCCGGACCATCTCGGCTATCTCGCCTGCTACCTGTCGCGAAAGCCGATGAACCTCCTGTTCCCGGTCTCGGTGAGCCTCGGGACCATCGCGGCGGCCCTGCTCGGACGCGCGGCGCTCGGCGCCGACCTCTTGGAGCACGAGCTGATCGGCTTCACGGTCCTGGCGACGCTGACCGCGCTCGCCACCCTGGAGCATTGGTTCCTGATGCTGCCGCTTCCTTCCGCGGAGCTGTGGCGCTGGAGCCTGCCGGCCCGGGCATCCGGGGAGGCGGTCAGACCGCGGGACCACGTGTAGGACGAGGGATCACAGCCGGGCGACGCACGTCCACCAATCTGGAACTGGTCTTGTGCGAAATCCGGTGTCACAGGCGGGATCAACCCGCATCAAGGATTCGGGGAGAGGCGACATGGACTACGAAAACTTCTTCGGGGCTGAGATCGCCGGACTCCACCGGGAGGGCCGCTACCGGGTCTTCACCGACCTTGAGCGCCACGCCGGCAACTTCCCGCACGCCACCCACCACCACACGGGCGGCACCCGGCCGGTGACGGTCTGGTGCTCGAACGACTATCTCGGCATGGGCCAGCACCCCACCGTCACCGGGGCGATGCACGAGGCGATCGACCGCTGCGGCGCCGGCGCCGGCGGCACCCGCAACATCTCGGGCACCAACCACTACCACGTGCTGCTGGAGCAGGAACTCGCCGACCTCCACGGCAAGGAGGCGGCCCTGCTGTTCACCTCCGGCTACGTGTCGAACTGGGCGGCCCTCGGGACGCTCGCCTCGCGCCTGCCGAACTGCGCGGTTTTTTCGGATTCCGAGAACCACGCCTCGATGATCGAGGGCATCCGGTTCTCCCGCGCCGAGCGCCACATTTTTCGCCATAACGATCCCGAGGATCTGAACCGCAAGCTCGCCCTGGTCGATCCGGCCCGGCCGAAGCTGGTCGCCTTCGAATCGGTCTACTCGATGGACGGCGACATCGCCCCCATCGGCGAGATCTGCGACGTGGCCGAGGCCCACGGGGCGCTCACCTATCTCGACGAGGTCCACGCGGTCGGCCTCTACGGCGCCCGCGGCGGCGGCATCTCGGAGCGGGACGGGGTCGCCCACCGGCTCGACGTGATCGAGGGCACGCTCGGCAAGGCGTTCGCGGTCCATGGCGGCTACATCACGGCCTCCGAGCAGCTGTGCGACTTCGTGCGCAGCTTCGCCTCGGGCTTCATCTTCACGACCTCACTGCCCCCCGCGGTGGCGGCGGGCGCGGCGGCGTCGATCCGCCACCTGAAGGCGAGCGGCGAGGAGCGCGCCCGACATCAGGAGCGGGTGGCGAAGGTCCGGCAGGCGCTTGAGGCCGCCGACATCCCGACCATGCCCAACGACAGCCACATCGTGCCGGTGATGGTCTGCGACCCCGTGCTCTGCAAGGGGATCTCCGACACCCTGCTCGACGAGTTCGGCATCTACGTGCAGCCGATCAACTATCCGACGGTCGCCCGCGGCACCGAGCGCCTGCGGATCACCCCGTCGCCGCTGCACACGGATGCCGACATCGCCCGGCTGGTCGAGGCGCTGTCGACGATCTGGGGACGGATCGGGCTCCGGCAGAAGGCGGCGGAGTAGGGCGCTCTTCCCTCCCCCTTGTGGGGAGGGGTAGGGGTGGGGGTGGTGCAGGAGGCACCGCTCCGCTCGATCCTGAACCACCCCACCTCCGGCTCCTCCCCACAAGGGGGAGGAGAGGGGGCACAGTGCGAGTCCTGCGTGCCCACCTTCCCCTTCTCGGCCATCGTCGGCCAGGACGAGATGCGCCAGGCGCTGCTGATCGCCGCGGTGGACCCGGCGGTCGGCGGCGTGCTGGTCTTCGGCGACCGCGGCACCGGCAAGTCCACGGCGATCCGCGCGCTCGCCGCCCTGCTGCCGCCGATGCGGGCGGTGGTCGGCTGCCCCTATAACTGCGACCCCGACAGCCCGGCAGACGCCTGCCCGCACTGCGCGGCGGGCGGCTCGCGCAAAAGTCACAAAAAACCGGTGCCGGTGGTGGACCTGCCGCTCGGCGCCACCGAGGACCGGGTGGTCGGCACCCTCGATCTCGAGCGGGCGCTGGGTGCCGGCGTGAAAGCTTTCGAGCCGGGGCTGCTCGCCCGGGCCAACCGCGGGTTCCTCTACATCGACGAGGTGAACCTGCTGGAGGACCACCTCGTGGACCTGCTGCTCGACGTGGCCGCCTCCGGCATCAACACCGTGGAGCGCGAGGGCCTGTCCCTGCGCCACCCGGCGCGGTTCGTGCTGGTCGGGTCCGGCAACCCGGAGGAGGGGGAGCTGCGGCCGCAGCCCCTCGACCGGTTCGGGCTGGCCTGTGAAGTCGTGACCCCGAAGGACATCCCGACCCGCATCGCGGTGGTGCGCGCCCGCGACGCCTACGAGCGCGACCCGGAGGGATTCTGCGCGGCGCGCGCGGGCGATGAGCGGAAGATTCAGAAAAAGATCCTGCTGGCGCGGGAGCGCCTGCCGTCCGTGGCCGTACCGGACGCCGCCCTGGAGCATGCGGCGCGGCTCTGCCTCGCCCTCGGGACGGATGGCTTGCGCGGCGAGTTGACCCTGATGCGCACCGCCCGGGCGCTCGCCGCCCTCGACGGCGCCGAGACGGTCACCGACGATCACCTCCGCCGCATCGCCCCGGCCGCCCTGCGCCACCGGCTGCGGCGCAATCCGCTCGACGAATCCGGGTCCACCGCCCGGGTGGAGCGGGCGCTGGCGGAGGTTTTTGCGTGACGGAGACGCCGCCTCTCCCTCCCCCCTCTGCGGGGGAGGGTACCCTGCGCAGCAGGGGGGGAGAGGGGAGCAACGGTGCAGATTCGAGCGCCGGCCTTCATGAAGGGCATCCCACATCCGGAAGCCGCGCTCCCCCCTTGCGGGACTTCGTCCCGACCCGACCCTCGCTGACGCGAGGGCCACCCTTCCCCGCAGAGGGGGGAGGGAAGGCGCCCGATCCTTGGGCCGATGCTCATTGTGCCGCCTTGTTGCTCGCCGCCGACCCGCCCGCCTTCGGTGGCGCGATCCTGCGCGCCGCCCCCGGCCCGGTCCGCGAGCGCTGGCTCGACACCCTGCGCGCCGCGCTTCCCTCCCAAAAACCCTGGCGCCGCCTGCCGCCCAACATCGGCGACGACGCCTTGCTCGGCGGGCTCGACCTCGCCGCCACCCTGGCGGCGGGCCGCGCCGTCACCCGGGCCGGCCTGCTGGCGGAGGCCGATCGTGGGATCGTCGTCGTACCGATGGCAGAGCGCCTGCCCCCCGGCACCGCCTCGCGTCTCGCGGCCGCCCTCGACACCGGGACCGCATCGGACCGGCCCGCCCGGTTCGGCCTGATCCTGCTCGACGAGGGGGAAGGGGACGGGACCGTGGCCGAGACCCTGGCCGAACGCCTCGCCTTCCGAATCGACCTGAGCGGGATCAGCGTCGGGGAGACGCTGGCCGATCCGCCGGATCCCGAACCCGGCCCCGAGTGCCTCGATCCGGTCGGCGACCTCTGCGCCCTGGCCGAGGCTTTCGGCGTCGCGTCGCTGCGCGGCCCGATCCTGGCGGCACGCGTGGCGCGCAGGCTCGCGGGGAACAGGCCGGTAGCCCGGGACGATCTCGTCACGGCCGCGCGCCTCGTCCTGGCGCCCCGCGCCACCCGCCTGCCCGCCCCGGAGGAGCCGGCTCCTGAGAACGCGGCACCGTCGGAGGAACCTCAGGCAGAGCCCACGCCGGACGCGGCGTCGGACCCCGCCGCCGCGGACACACCCGACGACGTCGTGCTGGAGGCGGTGCGGGCGGCGATCCCGCCGAACCTGCTCGATCAGCTGCTGGCGTGTGGGCAACGGCTTACGGCCGCGAAGGCGGGCCGGGTCGGTCAGGCGGCGGCGTCCCGGACCGGGCGGCCGATCGGTAGCCGGCGGGGCGACCCGCGGCGGGGGCGCCTCGATCTGCTCGGTACCTTAAGGGCGGCGGCGCCCTGGCAGGCGATCCGCCGGGGAGAGGGAGAGACGCGTCGCATCGTGGTCCGGCGCGACGACCTGCGGATCCGGATCCTGCGGCAGCGGACCGAGACCACCACGGTGTTCTGCGTCGATGCGTCGGGTTCGGCCGCCCTGGAGCGGCTGGCCGAGGCCAAGGGCGCGGTCGAGCTGCTGCTGGCGGAGGCCTATGTGCGGCGCGACCGGGTGGCGCTGGTGGCGTTCCGCGGCACGGGCGCTGAGCTGGTGCTACCGCCGACCCGTTCGCTCACCCGCGCCAAGCGCGGGCTCTCCGGGTTGCCGGGCGGGGGCGGAACGCCGCTGGCCGCAGGCATCGATGCCGCGGTCGCGGTGGCGCTGGGCGTGCGCCGGGGCGGCAGCCGGCCGGCGATCGTGCTGCTGACCGACGGGCGCGCCAATGTCGCGCGCTCGGGGGAGGGCGGTCGTGCCCGGGCGGGGGCGGAAGCCCTGCAGGCGGCCCGGACCTTGCGGGCCGCCAATCTGCCGGCCCTCGTGGTCGATACCGGGAGTCGGGGCGAGGAGGCCCGGGCGGTCGCGGACGCGATGGGCGCCCGCTATCTCAAACTGCCGCGCGCTGAGGCCGGACAGCTCAGCGCGGCGGTGCGGGCGGCGCTCTGAGCGCCGCGGCCGGTGGGCTTAGAGGTGACCGGCGCCGCCGATATCGGCCACGCGCTGGTGGTGGGCGAGCCACGCGTTCAGCATGTCGCGGACGATAGCGCGGAGGTTCCAGCCGCCGGCAGCCGGGGCCGCGATGTTCTGGGTCGAGGAGGTGAAGAGGATCATGGCCTGCTCCAAAGTCGGGGGGTGTCTGTTGTTCTTGTCCGGACGGAATATGCCGGCTCTGCCGCAGCGCAACAAACGCGTTCCGGTCAGCCGTGGCATGCGGCGACAGCATGGAATTTCAATGGTTTACGAAATACTTCCGCGGCTGCACGATAGCGCACGCGGTCGGCCGGCAGTGGCGCGTTTTGGTGCAATGCGGGAGGCGCAAGCGTGTTGACCCCCTTCGACGCAGACCGGCCGGACTGGGAGGCCGAGGGGCGGGACTGGCCGCACCGGGGGGCGAGCCGCTTCGTCGAGGCGGCGGGCCTGCGCTGGCACGTGCAGGAATTCGGCCGGCCCGACGCGCCGGAGCTGCTGCTGCTGCACGGGACCGGGGCGGCGACCCATTCCTGGCGGGGGCTGGCGCCGCTGCTCGCCGCCGATTTTCACGTGACCGCCCCGGACCTGCCGGGCCACGGCTTCACGGATCCGCTGCGGGATTCCGAGCTGTCGCTGCCCGGCATGGCGCGGGCGGTGGCAGGGCTGGTGGCAGCGCTCGGCCGGCCGCCCGTGCTCGCGGCCGGCCATTCCGCGGGTGCGGCCGTGCTGGCGCGGATGTGCCTCGACGGCGCCATCGCACCTCGGCTGCTCGCGGCCTTCAACGGTGCCCTGGCGCCCCTGCCGGGGGCGGCGAGCCTGCTGTTCCCCAGCATGGCGCGGCTGCTGTTCCTGAACCCGTTCACCCCAAAGATCTTCGCCTGGACGGCGGATCGCTCGGCGGCCAAGCGGCTGATCGAGGGGACTGGCTCGCGCCTCGATCCGCAGGGCGTCGAACTCTACCGGCGGCTCTTCGCTCGGGCCGGGCATGTCCGCGGGGCGTTGGGCATGATGGCGAACTGGGACCTCGAGAGCTTGCACCGGGCCCTGCCGGACCTGAAGACCCGCACTCTGCTGATCGTCGGCGGCGACGACCGGGCGATCCGGCCCGACACCGCCTTCGGGGTGCGCGACCGCCTGCCCGATGCCCGGGTGGCGCTGATCCGCGGCCTCGGCCACCTCGCCCACGAGGAGGCGCCCGAGCAGGTGGCGGAGGTTTTGCGCACGGAGGCACGGGCGTTGAACCTTTTGCCCGAGAGCCCGCCCGACATCCAGACAACAGTGTGAGCTTGTCTGAGACCACGAGTCCGAGGTTCCCCGAGGGCTCGCCCGTGGGCGGGTTTTCAGGGCGGAGCCCTGCAGGTCGTCGTTCCAGGGCTCTGCCCTGGACCCGCGAAAGGTCTCGACCTTTCGAAACCACGATCGGGGCTCCCCTAGTCCAGCCTGCTGCGGGACTGGCGCCGGCCTTGCCTGGGCCGTAGACCCTGCCACAGGCCACAGGCCGCCGGACATCACGTGAGGAGCCCCCGAAACGATGGCGAGACCCGTAATCGGCGTCATCGGCAATGCGCGCCTGCTCGACGACCGGTTCCCGGCGCAGATCGTCGGCGAGAACAACATGCGCGCCCTGGCCCATGTGGCGGGCGCCCTGCCGCTGATGTTCGCCGCCGTCCCGGCGATCACCGATCTCGGCGACCTCCTCGACACGGTGGACGGCATCCTGCTCACGGGCGGCCGGGCCAACGTCCACCCGACCCGGTTCGGGGTCGAGCCCTGCGCGGCGCACGAACCCTACGACGAGGCCCGCGATGCCGTGGCGCTGCCGCTGATCGAGGCCTGCGTGGCCCGGGGCGTCCCACTGTTCGGCATCTGCCGCGGCTTCCAGGAGATGAACGTTGCGTTCGGCGGCAGCTTGCACCCGGAGATCCGCAACATCCCCGGTCGACTCATTCACCGGATGCCGCGCCTAGACAACGGCGAGATCCATCCGGACCTAGAGGTGGTCTTCGCCGACCGCCATGAGGTCCGCCTGACGCCCGGCGGCGCCTTCGCGCGGCTGCTGGAGCAGGAGACGATCCGGGTAAATTCGCTCCACGGCCAGGGCATCCTGGAGCCCGGCGCGCGGGTGGTGATCGAGGGCGTGGCCGAGGATGGGACGATCGAGGCGATCCGGATCCGCGACGCGGCCGGTTTCGCCCTCGGGGTGCAGTGGCATGCCGAGCACGATCCCGCCACCAACCCGATCAACCGGGCGCTGTTCACGGCCTTCGGGGAAGCGGCGGCGGAGCGCCGTGAGATGCGGATTGCAAGCCGCGTCTCACGACCTGCATAGCGGCGCGACGCGTCAGTCGCACGGACCAAGCCCGCACCACAGGCAAGCACCCATCGGAACAACATATGTTGGCTTTCGGCTTAACATAGGTGTGTTCGATTTCTCCGAGCCGGCGAAGATCTTGCCGACTCGCGACCAATGTTTGCAGTGGTATCAGCGGATTCATCCTATTCTGTGGACGACCTGTCGCAGGCCGGAACAGGGCCCCGGAGAACGGGTTGCCGGAGTCCCGCACTTAAGCTGCCTCCGCGTGAGGCGGGCTTGCGCAGAACACGGGCACGGACCGCATGCAGTTTCCCCGCGACGACCGAGAGCACCCCCGTGCCGAGGCTTTTCGCGATTTCATCCGCAATCCGCCCTTCCCCTGCGTCGGCGCCAAGTCGGCGCTGTCGCGCGGCCGGATGACGATCGTGGTGGCCCGGGACATCACCTCAGGCTGGGACGACATGCGGATCTATCCGGCTCTGCTCGCCTTCGTGGCGCGCTACCGGCTGAATCCGGACCTGTTCCAGAGCTTCGCGGTGGTGTTCGAGGGCCCCGGCGACCTCTCGGAGGAGGGGTTCGAGCGAAACCTCTGGGCTCGGGCGCAATCGCTCACCGACAAGGATGCGTGGCTCGGCCAGCCGCACGACACCCGCGTGGCGGACGATCCCGACAACCCGCACTTTTCCCTGAGCTTCGGCGGCGAGGCGTTCTTCGTGGTCGGCCTTCACCCGAACGCGAGCCGCCCGGCCCGGCGCTTCTCCTCGCCGGTGCTGGTCTTCAACCTCCACGCGCAGTTCGAACGGCTGCGTGCGGAGGGCCGCTACGAGAAGCTGCGTTCCTCGATCCTGGAACGCGACCACGCGCTCGCCGGCAGCGTGAACCCGATGCTGGCCCGCCACGGCGAGGCCTCGGAGGCCCGCCAGTATAGCGGCCGCGTGGTCGGGCCGGACTGGCGCTGCCCGCTCCAGGCCCGCCCGGAGCAGAAGCCCGACACGGCGTGGCATCCACCGGCCTTGCCCCTCGACCGATCCGTGCCGGGAACCGAAGCGTGAGGCAGGCGCTTGGCGCGGGGATGGGCGTACGGGAGATCACGGCGTGAGCGGAGCCAGCATGGGTCAGGCGGACGTGCAGCGGATCGCACCGCGCTCGGGCGTCGCCTTCACCCTCGACCGGGGCCAGCGCCTCACGGTGATCGACCCGAACGGCGAGCAGGTGGCCGACCTCGTGGCCTATAACCGCCACGACATTGGCGAGGTGATCTCCTCCGGGCGGACCCTCGACTATGCCAGCCGGATCTATCTCACCACCGGCGACCCGCTCTACTCCAACCGCTCGAACGTGCTGCTGCGGATCATCGAGGACACGGTGGGGCGGCACGATTTCCTGCTGACCCCGTGCTCGGCCGACACGTTCCGGATCATCTACGGCGACACCGATCCGCACCGGGGATGCTTCGGCAACCTTGCGGCGGCCCTCGCCCCCTACGGCATTCAGCCGGACGCGATCCCGGTGGCGTTCAACTGCTTCATGAACGTGCCGATCGATGGTGCGACCGGCACGCTCACCGTCGAGCCACCGCTCAGCCGGGCCGGGGACCGGATCGTGTTCGTGGCCGAGACCGACCTGATCATCGGCTTGACCGCCTGCTCGGCCCTGCAATCGAACAACGGCAGCTTCAAGCCGATCCACTACCAAGTGGAGGGCTGACGGGCCGGATCGCGAATTCGGATCCCTATGCTTGTCGTGCCGAGCGTGAACAGACGGCAAGCACCCGACGACTATGAGCGCGCTATTTGATCCAGATTAGGATAGCGGAAGCCCCGAATAATCTCGGGCGCAACCGAATCGACGGATCGCGGTGGCGTTATGCGGCCGTCATACGCCGGCGCGCCGCACCAATGTTTTCCATTTACTAACCCGAATAGCCGAGCTTCACTCGGCCCAGCGAATCGGCGGCTCCGGCCCAGCCCGATGCGGGCGGCTCGACGGCCATCGCCGTCCTCGTTTCGGTGCTCGGATGACTCGCACGCAGACAGATCGGACGTCCGCCGGCAACAGCACGCCCTGGCGGGGCCTCGCGAACCTCAAGCTGCGCCACAAGCTCGCGGCCGTGATGGCCCTGGTGGTCGTCGCCATGGGCGCCCTGAGCACCCTCAGCTTCCTCGACATCCGGTCCTCGGCGCTGGAGGACCGGGAACTCATGACGCGCCGTCTCGCCGAGGTGGCCCAGAGCCTGGTCGTTCATTACGAGGCGCTGGCGAAATCCGGCCCGATGTCCACCGAGGCGGCCCAGCAGGCGGCGCTCACAGCGATCAGCGCCCTGCGCTTCGGCAAGGAGGATTACTTCTTCGTCCTCTCCACCGACGGGCGACTGATTGCCAACGCCTTCAACGCCAAGAACGTGGGCAAGCAGGTCCTCGACCAGACCGACATCCCCGGCGGCAAGCGCTACTTCGCCGAGATGGTGGAGACCGCCCAGCGCGACGGCGCGGGCATCGTGAATTACATGAAGCCGCGGCCCGGCGGGACCGAGCCGGTCGAGAAGATCGCCAGCGTGCAGATGTTCAAGCCTTGGGGCTGGATCATCTGCACCGGCCTCTATCGCGACGACGTCTACGCGGATGTGCGCGCCCGGGCGACCACGATCGCGCTCTGGTCCGCCGGCCTCGCCCTGCCGGTCGTGGTCCTGCTCCTGCTGATCGGCAACAGCCTGTCGCGCCCGATCCTCCGCCTGACCGACGTGATGCGCAGCCTCGCCGCGGGCGACCTCGCCGTGCCGGTTGCCGACCAGCAGCGCGGCGACGAGGTCGGCGCGATGGCCCGCGCCGTACAGGTTTTCAAGGAGGCGCTGATCGCCAAGCGGGCGGCCGATGCCGCCACCGTGGCGGAGAACGAGGCCAAGATGCGCCGCGCGCAGGTGCTGGACGCGGTCACCGCCCGGTTCGACGCGCAGGTGAGCACGCTCACCCAGGGCCTGGCCTCGGCGGCGGTGGAAATGGAGGCCACCGCCCGGGAGATGACGCGCACCGCCGCCCGCACCACCGAGCAGTCGGTGCGCGTGAGCGCGGCCTCCGAGCAGACATCGAGCAACGTGCAGACCGTCGCCGCCGCCAGCGAGGAGATGTCGGCCTCGATCCAGGAGATCGCGGCCCGCGTCGCCCAATCCTCGTCGATGGCCGACCGGGCCAGCACCGACGTCGCCCGGACCAACGCGCTGATGCAGGTCCTCTCCCGGGGGACGGAGCAGATCAGCGAGGTGATGGGCCTGATCGCGGGCATCGCCGGCCAGACCAACCTGCTCGCCCTCAACGCGACCATCGAGGCGGCCCGGGCCGGGGAGGCCGGCAAGGGCTTCGCCGTGGTGGCGGGGGAGGTGAAGGCGCTGGCCAGCCAGACCGCCAAGGCCACCGAGACGATCGCCGGCCAGATCGCGGCGATCCAGGGTGAGACCCGGCACGCGGTCGACTCCATGCGGGCGATCGGCGGTACGATCGACGCGATGCGGACGGTCGCGCTGAGCGTGGCCGCCGCCATGGAGGAGCAGGGGGCCGCGACCAGCGAGATCGTCCGGAACGTCTCTCAGGCGGCCCAGGGCACCCAGGCGGTGAGCGCCGACATCGCCGACGTGCACAAGGCTGCGGGCGATACCGGTGCGGCCTCCGGGCAGGTGCTGAGCGCCGCGCAGGAACTGGCGCGCTACTCGGCGAGCCTCGGGCAGGAGGTCTCGACCTTCCTCGCCGCCGTCAAGGCGGCCTGAGGGCACCTCAACCCAGGGATGGTGGACAGCGCAGGGCCGGGCGGAGACGCTGCGAATCGGCCGAGCCCGGGACGGGGCGAGCGGCCCCGCCCGCGTGAGAGATCGATCGATGCGCTTCGCCCATGTGGCTCTATGGACGCGGGACCTCGACGCGGCCGCTGCGTTCTGGCGGGACTATTTCAGCGCGGAGATCGGGCCGCCCTATCACAGCCGGCGCCGGCCGGGCTTCGTGTCGCGGTTCGTCACGCTTCCCGGACCGGGCGCGCATATCGAGCTGATGACCGGCCCCTGGGTCGAGGCGGAATCGGCACCGGAGCGCGTCGGCTGGGCGCACGTCGCCGTCTCGCTGGGCTGCATCGCCGCCGTGGACGCGCTGGCCGAGCGCTGCGCTGCGGGGGGATGCCTCGTGTCGCCGCCCCGGCGGACCGGCGACGGCTTCTACGAGGCCATCGTCGCCATGCCGGACGGGACGCCGGTGGAGATCACGGTCTGATATCGCCTTCGATGGAACGCTTCATGCAGCCCTTTCCGTCATCGCGAGCTGGATCGGACCGGTTCAGGTGGCTGCGCTCGCAAGGACGCCGGTGCCAGGCTCATCAATCGAAAAAGGGAGGTGGGCAGCCCTGTCCAGGGGCGGGGCAAAGATCCGCCTCCGACGTTGAACCGGTTCTGCACGGTCCCTTTCCCGGACGCCTGGAACGCAAGTGGAAGGTGATCCGGGATCCAGCCCGGGACGTCGGGAAGCGTCGATCTGGATTAACCTGTGCCGCGGAGCGCGGCGCGTCCTGTGCTGGATCCCGGATCAGGTTCCGCTGTCGCTCCACCTGTCCGGGAAAGAGCGCGCGTCTTGTTGGCTCAGGGCACCCGTTTCGCGCCGAGCGCTCAGCCGAACACCTTGAAGGGTCTGGGTCCGAGAGGCTCGACCCGCTTCTCAAGCGCCAGCGTCGTGGTAACCTTCGGGCATGCGGGACGACGAAAAGCGCATCGACGACGCGGCCCTGGCCCTGCTGTGGCTGACGCTCCATGACGGCAACCGGGCCTGGAAGGGCTTCGATTGGGACGTGCTCGGTCGCCTGCACACCAAGGGGATGATCCACGACCCCGTCGGCCGGACAAAATCCGTGGCCTTCACCGAGGAAAGCCTGCGCCGCGCCGAGACCTTGTTCACCCGACCAGACTGAGGGCCTACCGGCCCCTCACGCGATCCCGTCGATCGCCACCCGCAGATGCTCCGGCCCGCGCAATGCCGCGCCCTGCCGGTAGGGCGGCGGGTCCGCGATCAGGCGCGGTGCCTTGAGCCGGCGGGCAAGGGCGGTGAGCGCCGCCTCGGCCTCGAACCGGGCGAGCGGCGCGCCCACGCAGTAGTGCAGGCTGCCGCCGAAACCGAGATGGCGGGTGCCGGTGCGGTCCGGGTCGAACCGGTCGGGGTCCGGGAACACGGATTCGTCGCGGTTGCCGGCGGCGAGGAGCAGCAGGAGATCGGCCCCCTCCGGGATCGTCACCCCGGCGATGTCGATGGCCGAGAGCGTCCGGCGGGTCCGGAACTGCACCGGCGGCTCGTAGCGCAGCAATTCCTCGATCAGCCGCGGGGCCCGCATCGGGTCCTGGCGCAGGCGCTCCAGCTCGTCGGGATGGCGCAGCAGGGTGAGCAGGCCGTTGGTGATCAGGTTCACGGTGGTCTCGTGGCCGGCCACCAGCATCAGGATCGAGGTGGCGATCAGGTCGTAATCGCCCATCTTCACCCCCGCCGGGGTCGCGTGGTTGGCGAGCCCCGAGAGCATGTCGTCCTGCGGGTGCCGGCGCTTCTCCTTGATCAGGTCGCCCATGTAGCCGCCGATCGCGTCGAAGGTCCGGCTGTTCTTGGCGCGGATCTCAGGGTCGGTGAGGCTGTCGGGTTCGAGCGCGGTGGCGAGCTGCGTCGCCCAGTCGTGGAACTTCGGCTCGTCCTCCCGGGGCACGCCGAACAATTCGCAGATCACCGTCACGGGCAGCGGGTAGGCGAGGTCGTCGACGGCGTCGATCTCCCGGGCGTCCCGCTTCGCGTCGAGCAGGTCGGCCACGAGCTTGTCCGAGCGGGCGCGCATCGCCTGCACGCGCTCGCGGGAGAACTGGTGCATCACGGCCGAGCGCAGGGCGTCGTGATCCGGCGGATCGCGGAAGATGAAGACCCGGTGGCGGTCCATCATCCAGTCCTTGAGCGGCTTCACGATCAGGTCGGTGAGCGGGTTGCCGGTGCGGGGCCGGTCGGCGGGGGGCAGGGTCTCGGAACTCACCCGCGGGTCCTGCAGCAGGCGCGCGATGGTGCCGTGGGTCGAGGCCACCCAGGTGCCCTCCGCGGTGCCGTCGTCCTGGCGCGAGACCGGGTTCTGCCGCAGCTTGGCGTAGACCGGGTAGGGGTTCGGCCGGTTGGCGAAATCCTTGACCTGATCGAGGAGGCTGGAATCGGGCATTGATGTCTTCAGGAAAAGCCCGGGTCGAAGGTCTCGATCCCCTTCGGCCGGTCGGTGGCGGCTCCCTCCGGGGGGAAGGGTGCGCCGGTGGAGACCAGCTCGGCATGGGCCGGCAACCAGCGGGCGGAATCCACCGACACGGCCGCGATGCAGCGCCCCGCGCGACCGTAGAGGGCGATGAAGCGGCCGTCGGCCGGATTGCCCTGGGTGATCGCCACGGCGTCGGCCCCCTCGGTCAGGCCGGCGGATTTCACCACGAGATTCCCTTGGGTCGACCAGAACGTCGGCAGGGCGCCGTAGGCCGCGTCCGGTGGCGCGCCGGCGAGGAGGCGCCCGGCATGGGCAGCCTGGGCCACCGCATGGCTCCAATGCTCCAGGGCGACGCGCCGCCCGTCGTAGAGCGGGTGCGGGAAGCGCGCCACGTCCCCGGCCGCCGCGATCCGCGGATCGGGGTGGCCCTCCGCGTCGAGGACGTAGCCGGCGCCATCGCAATCGACGCCGCCGGGATCCGCCGACAGGCCGGCCCCGTCGAGCCATTCGGTGTTGCGCACGGCACCGAGCGCGATGACCGCGATGTCGGCCTCGATGCGGCTGCCGTCGGTGCAATGCGCGCGGACCAGCCGGCCGCCTTCGCCCTCCAGCCACTCGACCTCGCTGCCACAGCGCAGGTCGACCCCGTGACCTTCGTGGATCGCCCCGATGAACGCGCCGATCGTGCTGCCGAGCACCCGGGCCAGCAGGGTCGGCCCGGGCTCCACCAGGGTCGCGGGCAGGCCGAGCGTCCGGCAGAGGCTCGCGACCTCGCAGCCGATGAAGCCACCACCGATCACCAGGACGCGCCGTGGGCCGGCTTCCAGCGCCTGCCGCAGGGCTGCGGCATCGTCCCGCCCGCGCAGGGTGAAGACACCGGCGAGCCGCCCCTCGTGCGGGTTCGGCCAGGGCCGGGCGCGGGTGCCGGTGGCGATCAGCAGGCGGTCGTACGGGAGGGTGCGTCCGTCCGCGAGCCGCACCGTGCCAGCCCGCCGGTCGAGGCCGGCGGCCGGGGAGCCGAGCTGCCAGTCCACAGATTCATCGAGGCCGTGCGGCAGGGTCGTGGCATGCGGGGGGATCGCGCCAGCCAGGACGTGCTTGGACAGGGGCGGGCGATCATAGGGGCGATGGGGCTCGGCCCCCACGATCGTCAACGATCCGGAAAAGCCAGCCTCCCGCAGGGCCTCGGCGCCGCGCAAGCCGGCGAGGCCGGCACCGACCACGACCGCGCGTTCAGGAGCTGCCATCAGGCGCCCCGCTCCGGATCCTCGACCCGGATCGCCTGCACCGGGCAGGCGACCCGCGCCCGCTCGATATCGTCCCGGGCCTCGGCGGCGGGCGCCGGATCGTAGAACAGGGCCTCGTGCCCCTCGATGCGGAAATGCCGCGGCGCCGCATAGCAGCACTGGGCATAGGCCTGGCACAGGTTGAGATCGACGCTCACCCGAAGGCCGGGTGGAGATCCGGATGACGCATCGGCAAGGCTGGACATGGCGAGGCAACCACGTGGGACGCCCCAGGTTCCGCGCTGCGGAATCAGCACGTCAGCAGTATAAAACTGTACGCAACTCCGTCTCAGGTAAGCGCTTCCGCAATTCCCCTTGCGCGCGGTTCGCCGTAATGTTGCACCGCCTCGCGGGCCGACCCCAGGCGCCGCGATCCCAGGAGGGCACCATGCCGCACGGTGCGCGAACGAGCCTCGCCGCCCTGATCCTGCTGCTCGGCGTCGGCGGCGTCACGGCCGAGCCCGCTGCGGGCTCGACCTGGACGGACCCGCCAGCCCGCAAGCCCGCCGAGGCAGCGGCTCCAGAACAGAAGGTGGCCCCTGCACCGGCCCCGTCGTCGGCCCAAGCGCCCATCCCATCATCGGCGAAGCCGCCGGTCGCTTCGACCCCCGCGGCCGTCGCCGAGGAGGTCCGGCCCGCCCGCACGACACGCAAGGCGACGGCCCGCCGGGCCCCGACCCGGATCGCGGCCCGGCGCGCGGCGCCCAAGCGGCGCGTCGCCGCAGCCCACACGCCGCGCATTGCGGCGGCACCGCCCCGGGCGTTCGCCGGTCCGCGCATCGCCGCAGCGCCACCGCCACCGCCACCGCCACCGCCGCAGGGCTACGCGCGCTACCGGCCCTACGGGTATGGCCCGGGCTACGGCCCCGGGTACGCTGACGGGCGCCTCGACCGCCTGAGCAGCGCCGAGGCCGCAGGTTACGTGGTGGTGCGCCGCCGGACGGTGGTGTTCCCCGACGGCCGGACCCTGCGCGTCTACCGGCCTGACGACGGCGAGCCGTTCTGATCCGGGGGCGACGCCAACACCGTCCGTAGCGGCGCGCGCAGGATCTTCCCGGCGGGGTTGCGGGGCAGGAGCCCGTCCCAGATCACGATCCGCACCGGCACCTTGAAGGCCGCCAGCCGCTCCGCCGCGAAGGCCCGGATCGACTCCGGGCTCGCCTCGGCGCCCTCGTCCAGCACCACGATGGCGCCGGGCTCCTCGCCGAGCGTCGGGTGGGGCACGGGCAGCACCACGGCGTCGATCACGTCCGGATGCGCGTAGAGGACGTTCTCGACCTCGCAGCAATAGATGTTCTCGCCGCCGCGGATCAGCATGTCCTTGATCCGGTCGACGATGGTCAGGAAACCCTCGTCGTCCACCCGGGCGAGGTCGCCCGTGCGCAGCCAGCCCTCGGACAGGATTTCGGCGGTCGCCTTCGGATCGTCCCAGTAGCCGCGGACGATGTTGGGCCCCTTCACGCAGAGTTCGCCGACCTCGCCCGGGGCTCGATCAGCGCCGAGGGGATCGCGGATCCGCACCTCGCAGACCGGGAGCGGCGGGCCGCAGGAATCCGGGCGGTTGAGATAATCCTCGCCCTGGTGGTGGGTGAAGGTCGCCGAGGTCTCGGTCATGCCCCAGCCGGTGCCGGGCACGACCCTGGGCAGGACCTCGCCCAGCGTCCGCACGAGGTCGCCGGCGGCCGGCGCACCGCCATAGGTGACGGCATCGAGGCTCGGCAGCCTGCGCCCGGCCTCCCGGGCCGCGGTGGCGAGCTGCCACGCGATGGTCGGCACGCCTCCTGCGCTGGTGCAACCCTCCCGCTCGATCAGGTCGAGGGCTTCGGTCGCGTCCCAGCGATGCATCATCACGAGGCGGTGGCCGCCATAGAGCGCCGCCCCGAGGCTCGCGTGGCAGCCGGTGACGTGGAACAGCGGGATCACCAGCAGCGAGGCCCGCTGCGGCGCCGCCGGGTCGGGTTTTGGCGGCGCCTCGCCCCGGCGCAGGGCACTGCGCGCGGCCGAGTAGGGATAGGCCATCACCGTGGTGGCGGCCGCCCGGTGGGTGCCGACGGCCCCTTTGGGCTTTCCGGTGGTGCCCGAGGTGTAGAACAGGGTCGCGTCGTCCTCCGGATCGAGGGCGACATCCGGCAGGGGCAGGTCGGGGAGGGCGGCCCAGTCCGCCACCGGGCCGAGGATGTCGGCGAGCGGCGTCGCCCGGGGATCGGGCTCCATCCGGGTGGTGAAGACCCGTTCCAGGGCTGGACATTCGGACAGGTGCGGGGCGATCCGCGCGAAGCGCTCGCCATCGGCGATCAGCACCCGCGCCCCGGAATGCCGCAGGCCATAAGCGAGTTCGGGCCCGGTCCACCACGCGTTGAGCGGCGTCGCGATGGCGCCTGTGAGCAGGGCGCCGAAATAGCTCACCGGCCATTCGGGCAGGTTGCGCATCGCGATGGCGACCCGGTCGCCCTTGCGGATGCCGGCCTCGACAAGAGCCCGCGCCAGGGCGGTGGCGGCGCGGGCGAAGCCCGTGAAGGTCACGCGCTCGTCGCGGTAGACCACGAAAGTCTTGTCCCCGTGGCGCCGGGCGATCCGGAACAGGTCGCGCAGCGTCGGCGGCGCCCTTTCCCAGATCCGGGTCGGCACGCCCCGGATGTCGATCGTCGTGATCGCAAAGGGTGCGCCCGGGGCGGTGAGCCGTGCCTCGGCATCGTGAAAAGGCAGGGCCGGCCAGCCGGCGGGGAGGCGGGGATCGGGGCTCATCGGGCGATGGTCACGCCGCCGTCGATGACGAGCGCCTGTCCGGTGACGAACCGGCCGGCCGCCGAGGCCAGGAACACGGCGGCGCCCGCGATCTCGTCGGGCTCGCCGATCCGGCGCAGGGGGGCGGCGTCCGTGGTGGCGGCCAGCATTTCGGGATCCTCCCACAGGGCGCGGGCGAAATCGGTGCGGATCAGGCCCGGGCACAGGCAGTTCACCCGCACGTTGGCGGGGCCGTATTCCACCGCGTAGTTGCGGGCGAGCTGGAGGTCGGCAGCCTTCGAGACGTTGTAGGCGCCGATCACCGGCGAACCCTTCAGCGCCCCGATCGAGGAGACGATGACGATCGCGCCGTCCCGCCGCGCCACCATGCCGGGGGCGACCTTCTGGATCAGCCAGTGGTTCGACAGGACGTTGTTGTCCAGAATCTTGCGGAACTGCGCATCGGTGATGTCGGCGAGCGGCCCGTAATAGGGGTTGCTGGCGGCGTTGCAGACCAGCACGTCCACCGGACCGAGCTGCTTTTCCGTTTCGGCGACGAGGGTTTCCAGCTCGTCCTTCACCGAGATGCTGGCCGGAATCGCCACCGCCCGGCCGGCGCCGTGGGCGGCCTCGATCTCGGCGACCACCGCCGCGCAGGCCTCGCGCTTGCGCGAGGAGATCACCACCCGGGCGCCGTGCTCGGCCATCCGCAGGGCGATCGCCCGCCCGATGCCCCGGGACGAGCCGGTGATGAGGGCGATCTTGCCGGTCAGGTCGAACAGGGACATGGCAATAACGTGCTGTGGTTGAATGAACGCGCGCTCTCCCTCCCCCCTCTGCGGGGGAGGGTGGCCCCCGAAGGGGGTCGGGAGAGGGGAGCGACGGTG
>Ga0316232_1000102_pt1 | contig 139107 bp, 121 predicted proteins | sample TBHtaG_FD_206006 | JGI IMG/M metagenome (GOLD analysis project Ga0316232, IMG submission 206006) | Freshwater microbial communities from Trout Bog Lake, Wisconsin, USA - TBH18025_13 | ecosystem: Environmental > Aquatic > Freshwater > Lake > Hypolimnion/Profundal zone | place: USA: Wisconsin...
CCATCCCTGGCTCCTGTTCTCCGGTTGCCTGGAGGCAGCGAATCGTACTCGCGTCGAGCCGGGCAAGGACTTTTTTCGGAGGTCAGGAGATGTGTGGGTACTTTAGGGCTTGTCCGGGCCACCCGTGCCCTGACGGTACCGCGCCAGGTGGCCCGGACAAGACGGGCCATGACGGGGTGGAAACCGTACCAACCTCGGGCGCTGACGCTCGGGCGCCGCCAAAGGAATCGACCCATGTTGAAATCGGAAACCCGCGACAAGCTGAAGGGCGTCAGCACCGCGACGCTCGCCAGCGCTTTGTTCAAGCGCGGGCTGCGCAACCAGATGATCCAGGATGTCCGCCCGCTAAGCGCCCCCAAGGGTGGCAGCATGGTCGGTGAAGCCTACACGCTGCGGTATATGCCCGCGCGGGAAGACCTCAATCCGATGACGGTCTTCCGGGATCATTCCCATCCGCAGCGCAAGGCGGTGGAGGAATGCCCGCCCGGCGCCGTGCTGGTGATGGATAGCCGCAAGGACCCGCGGGCGGCCTCGGCCGGCGGGATTTTGGTGACGCGGCTGATGATGCGCGGCGTGGCCGGGGTGGTGACCGATGGCGGGTTCCGGGATTCGTCGGAGATCGCCCAGTTGGATATGCCATCGTATCATAATCGTCCGTCGGCCCCGACCAATCTGACGTTACACCAGGCGATCGATATCAACGTGCCGATCGGCTGCGGCGATGCGCCGGTGTTTCCCGGCGACGTGATCGTGGGCGATGCCGACGGGGTGATCGTCGTGCCGGCCGAGATCGCCGATGAAATCGCTGATGAAGCCGTGGAGATGACGGCGTACGAGGATTTCGTGACGGAACGGGTCCGCGCCGGCCAGGCGACGCTGGGACTTTATCCGCCGACGGATGAATCGAACCTCGATGCGTTCGCCGTGTGGCGCAAGCAGCACGGGCGGTAGCCTCAGTTCACCGATCCTTCCCGGGACAGGATCTTGTAGGTGAAGTGCGCGTCGGGTTCGGCGGGGGCCACCCGCACCACAGCGGTGCGGCGAAACCGGGCGCCACCCGGTCCGACGGCGGTCGCGATGATACGGATCACCGCGACCTCGCGCACCGTGGCGGCAACAGGCTGCGCGGTTTCATAAGGATAGGCGGACGCGAGCGCCTGCCGGACCAGCGGATCGGTTGTTGTCTCTACGGATGGCACGGACAACGCATACACCGTCACATGCGGCTCCAGGCACGCAACCAGGTCCGGCGTCATCCCCATCACAAGACCGAGTTCGTCAACACTGACAAAGCGGGCATTCGGCGGCTCATAGCCCAACCCCGCGGTTCGGTACCGTGCATTCTTCGTTGCGCGATCCGTCTGGAGCGTATCCAGGCTCCGCCACTCCACGATTGCGTCCGCCAGGTTTGCCGCCGCCTTTGGCGATGCGCCGCATTCGCGCAGCAGCGCCTGCATCAGCGCGGCCGGTGCTACATTGGGATCGACCCGGCCGGCTTCGTCCTCGACACGAACCTCGGTCACCGCCCGCGGCCAACGATGGATGTGCGGGGTTCCATCGGCGGTCCAACCCAACGCCATCGTCTGAAAGATCGCCTCGTTCACGGCGCCGTCGGCAACCGCCTCCAACATGGCGCTGGATCTTATATTGGACGAGATCGCGACCGCCATGCGTGTGTTGGCGATCATCTGTGTGATCAGCAAGAAAAGGACTGAAAGCCACCCCAGCACGATGAGAAGCGCGAAGCCCTTCTCCGGTTTTGCAACTTCCGTTCTCATTTTGATGTTCGTGGCCGCGATCACCTTCGTCGTCATGGTGCGCGAAGGCGCACCATCCATGTCTTCGTTGATCTGAGACGCCCGAAAACGTGGATGGCGCGCCTTCGCGCACCATGACCACCAGGACAACAATCTCCGAGGTTTACCTGGACCAGGCGGCTCAATATTAGTGTTTGAGCGTTGCCAAATTTCGCTCACCGGCTTTGATTTCTGATTGAGCGCGGATTCCGTAAGCATTGGTCAGGATTGTGTGAGCCTATATTTTGAATCTGGACATGCTTCATTCAGGCGGGCAGCGTGAGCACAGATTAATAATCGATTCAAATCAACTGTACAGGGGGACGATATGCACAAAATTCTCGTCGCGATGACCATGGCAATGTTCCCGTCACTTGCAACCTTCGCCCAAACGGGCGGTGACCCATCCGACCAGTATCAACGAGCAAGCTGTCAAATACCAGCCCAAACGGTGGCTCATGTGCAAGCTCAGCTTGCCACGGTGGTGATGCAGCCAGACCACAATGGAGGCCTGTTTTCACCCAACCGGATGTGGTCGGCGATCGTGGACCGCGTGGGCACGCTCTGTTCGGTGATCGTCACCGGCGATGCGTGGCCGGGCAGCCGGGCGATTGCTATCGCGAAGGCAAGCACTGCGAATGGGTTCAGCAATAGTGCGCTGGCACTTTCAACGGCGAATCTTTACGCACCAACGCAGCCGGGCGGTTCGCTGTACGGGCTGAACAACTCGAATCCGTTCAACCCCCGGTTCCTGCCGCAAGGCACGGGCATTGGCTATGTTCCTGGCGGCGACATCACGTTTGGGGGCGGAGTGGCGCTTTATTCCGAAGGGCATGTGATCGGAGGACTCGGCGTCAGCGGCGACACATCGTGTGCCGACCATGCGATTGCTTACCGGATGCGGCGCCTCGCCGGATTGAATGGCACCCCCAACTCCGACAACATCGTTTACATCCCCGCAGGCTCGGAACCGAGTGGCTTTGAGCAACCGCACTGTGGCGCCACCGACATCACGCCATAGCGTGGTTCGTATGGAAGCGGTGGCAGGCAACCTCCGCAGCATGACGAATATGCGCCGACGCGATGATGAAGCAATACTCGTCCGTGGTTGTGTGCCGGCAGAGAACCCGGCGGCAGGACTTGGCCGCCGGGTTTATATTGCTGGAAATTATTGTCGCTCCGGCATTACTGCGCGGGCTGTTCGCCAGCCTGCTGCAAGTCAATTGATTCGGCTTATTGGTTCGGATCGGCGCGCGAGGCATTGGAACAGACGGCCGATCTTGACGCCGTGGACAGGACGTTGCGAAACATTATCGGATGGACCGGAGTCGGAGCGGGAGCCGGTGCTTTTCGCGGGATCAGCACACATCGCCGTCTTTACCAGCGTCCTGCCGATAGTAATCTCGGTGGTCCGCACAAGCCGCGCAGACGTCAAAATCGCCGTCGGTTCTTCGCACCGGATCATGTTGCTGCGGACCCCGCATTTGCAAGCAGTTCGAACCAGGCGACCCGAGCAGGCGACGGCGATGCATAACCGGCATCGAGAAAGCCGATGCGCTCCCTGCCCCCCATCGTATCGGTATCCAGGTCGTCCAGCTTAGTGTTCATCCAGGCTAATTGCTTACGCAGGCCATCCGACATGTTCCTCGGATCGTCCAGGACCGCCTCCGGTTCAGGTTACCTTGAGATTGGCGATTCCCCGCAGCCCATCCGCTTTGCACGCAGCGGCAATCGATGGGTTCCGTTCATCAATCCGGTTCGCCGGATCAATCGGGCGACCGGCGTTCCAAGATCCGCCAGCCATTCGTCTGTGAAACCTGCATGTAGTGACCGGCAAGCGCCTGTTGCACCTCATCCAGCGTGTGGCGCATTGACGCAAACATCTGGACTGGCGCCGCATCGGCATCGATCAGAATGCGATCCGGCGAGACACTGAGGACTTGTCGCACATACTCATCAAAATCATGCTGCGTCTTGAGGCCAAATGCCAACTCCCGTGTTCGAAGCGGTAGGGGATGATCCGAGAGAACTGCCATCAAGAATGAATTCTCCGAAATATAGACGACGCTGCCCCGGCCGGCGGCAGCACGAATGCCCGCGGCCTTGTCTTCGAAAAATGCCGCGACATCGGGCCGGAACCAGACACCGGATAACAAACGCCCCGTCGGTAGGGTCGGTGCAGCCAGCGAGGCTGAAACCTGTAACGCCTCCGGCAGAATACGTCTTTGGCTGATAAAGGCAGCGGGCAATACCACCAACGCAAGCACCAGGGCGCCCGGTGCAGGCCGGAAACGACGGGCCAAGGCGGTGTAACGCGACAGATTGGCCGGCCGCATCAACGCCACGATGAAGGGGCCGAACAGCACGAAAGCGGACCAGTCGCTGAAGAACGCAGGTCTGCTCACCCAGTAGGTCAGCCATATCAGAAACATCACACCCACCGCGGCCAAAAGAGCGGCGTCCGGACTGGCCCGACGAAATCTCGAGGCCAGGATGGTTCGAACGACCCCCACCACGGCGAAGCCACCCATCACCACAATCCAAGAGTCGATTCTTAATGGAAGACCGATGTTCGCCTCTCCATCTGGCCTGAACAGGGGCCAGAATAGTGCGGCCAATGGCTTAGGTCCCTGGCCCACTCCCCAGAAAACCAGAAGCCAGAAAGCCGCGTGCACCATCAGCAACCCCGCGACGAACTTCAAACCCAGCGACAGGGATGCCGGCCACCACCTATGGTACGGTAAACGAAGCAACAGAAACAAACCGGCGCCGGCGCCTACTACGGCACCGGTTTCGTAATTCATCAGCATCGCCAGCCCGGTCGCCGCACCCAACCACCAGGGAGCAAGCATGACCGGATTACCGGTGACATCCCGCCGCGTCACCCAAGACATCGCCAGCAGCCCCAGGGCAAAACCGACATATCGGTAGCCGGTCTGATTCGGGTAAATGATGAACAGGTGCACGGTGCTCATCCAGGGCGCGACGAGCAGCAACGCCACCGCGACACCGATCCAGGCCCCTCGCGACTGCACCAGCAGAGCTGAGGCATAAATCATCAGAAACACGACCTGGCTTAGTTGCACCAGCCGCATCGTTTGGGCCATGTCCATGGCGCCAAATGCCCGCTCCCCCATGGTGACCAAGACTGGCATCAGGAAGCCGTAGTAGGGGTCCACTACATCGACAAACGGCAATCCAACTCGCAACTGCAGATTATCCCCCAGCAGAAAGCCATAATGCGCGTTCAGGATGATCCATTCGGAGAAGTCGACCCCCTCCATTCGGAACGGTGCCAGAAGTCCTGGTAGCATCAGCATCAGACAATCCAGCAACGCGATACCAAGCATGATCCTCGGCAGCCATCGACCAGACGAGCGCGCCCGCAGCATGAGGATTGACGCCAGTACGGCAACGCCGATCGCCAGGCTCCGCTCGGCCTGAGGCCAGCCGATCGTCGGCATGGCGGTTATGGAATGGCCGCCCCACCAGACGCCGCCGACCTCACCCAACGGACCCAGGCTGTTCACCCAATACAAGGTCACCAGGACGATAACCACGGCCAGGACAGCTTCTAACCAGCGCACCGCGTCACGACCGATGTGCGGCAAGCCTATGCGTCCGTGCCGAAGAGCGACCGCCCCACAAATCAAAGGCAAGGTCAGCAAGAAAACGCCATAGGCTCGCAACTGTACGGTGGCGTCGGTTGCTCCAAACAACGTGTAGGTGTCCAACCGCAAAACAGCCCGGAGCCGGTCCGGACGCCCCGCCATTAGAGTGTAGGCCACAACGCCGCACAGACTGGCGACCAGTAAGGACAGTACTGCGATTGGCAGCGTCTGCCGCGCTAACCGTGTCGGTGCTCCCCAACGGGTCATCATTGGACGGTCACCCCGGGATGGCTCGCTCATACTAAACCGCGGCAGACCGAATGATGACCCCATGCCGGCCGTTGCGCGCCGTCGATGACATCGTTTCGAGTGTACTCATGCAATCTCGCCCTTGATCATCGTGTTGGAATGCGCTGGCCGCTCGCGGACTTACGCGCGCTCAGACTTTGACTGCGACGGCGAGACAGGTGCCACCGAACGGAATGGGACGGCAGGCGGCAAGCCGCCGATATTCGGCGTCGAGCAGGCGGTCGATCAGACGCGCCACCAAGCCTTGAGGGGCGTGCTCGGCGGCCTCACGCTCGGCGTCCACACTGCGCCTCCAACCAAGGCGGCTGGGAAGCGTGCGCAGCAGGAACACCAGCGGCGGGAGCGGGGAGAAGATGTAGGAAGAAAATACAACACGAAATCCAGCGCCTGAAAGGGATCGGGCCAAACTGGCGCGCGTATAGCGTCGGAAATGGCCCGCGGCTTTATCATCGTTAGAAAAAAGCAGCGGATAGGCAGGTACGGTCACGAACACATATCCGTCCGGTCGCAACAGGCGATGCACATGCCGCAATGCAGCGTGTTCATCCTGGATATGCTCAAGTACATCGAACATCCCGGCGGCAGCGGCGCATTCGGCCGGCAGGTCCGCATCTTCCAGCGTCGCACAAATCACTTGCGCGATGCCGCGCCTGTGCGCCGCCAGAGCGCCGTCGATCCCCGGTTCAACGACGACACAGTCGATGCCCGCCGCTGTAAGGCCTTTTGCGACATACCCGTTGCCGCCGCCGATATCCAACATCGTTCCGTTGCAGCCGAAGCGACTGACCACGCTGACGATGCACAGGTTCCGGTGACGGAACCAGAACGAACCATCTTCCACCGCCAGGCAGGTGGCATTACCATGTTCGGGATACGAAATTACCGTCCGCCGCCTGGCGAACCAGAGGCCGGTGTCGCGCTGCTCAAGGCCTGGCGCGAGCGCTGCCAGATCGATGCTCATCGCGTGTCAGTCTCCAACCGAGCGCGCATCATTCGACCATCCGTTCGCTATAGAAACCAAGCACCCCTGCGGCCACCTCGGCGACATCCCGGTCGGTCAGGTCAAAATACATCGGTAGCCGCAACAGTCGCCGGCTGGTGTCGTCCGTCACCGGCAGATCGGCCAGCGGCAGGTTCCGGGCTTTCATGAACGGGGACGAGTGCAGCGGTACGTAATGAAATACCGCGAGGATGCCAGCCGCGCGGAGATGCGCGATGAGCGCAGTGCGTTCTTCAAGGCCGGCGGTCAGAAGGTAGAACATGTGGTAATTGGGCATGCAATGCAGCGGCACATGGGCAATTTGAATCAAGCCAAGCTCAATAAGCGGTGCGAGCAGCATTGTGTAGAGTCGATCGATTTCACCGCGCCGGGCGGTGATTTTCTCCATGTTTTCGAGTTGCCCGACCAGGAATGCCGCCAGCATGTCCGACGGGACGTAGGACGAGCCGACATCGACCCAGGTGTATTTATCCACCTGGCCACGCAGGAACTGGCTACGGTTGGTGCCTTTTTCACGTAGGATTTCGGCGCGCTTCTCCAGCTTCGGATCGTTGATGACAAGCGCGCCACCTTCCCCACACGAGAAATTCTTGGTTTCATGAAAACTGTAACAACCCATATGGCCGATCGTACCGAGCCATTGGCCTTTGTATTTGGCGAAAACGCCTTGTGCGGCATCCTCGACGACCAGCAGTCCGTGCCGCGTGGCGATATCCATGATCGCGTCCATCTCACAGGCGACGCCGGCGTAGTGGATCGGGAAAATAGCGCGCGTGCGTGGCGTAATGGCCGCTTCGATCAAACGTTCGTCGATGTTGAGCGTGTCGGGACGGATATCGACGAACACCGGCGTGGCGCCGCGCAGCACGGCTGCGTTAGCGGTCGAAACAAATGTGAAGGACGGAAGGATAACTTCGTCTCCGGGGCCGAAATCGCAGAGAAGCGCGGCGATTTCCAATGCCGCGGTGCAGGACGTCGTCAGCAGAATACGCCGCGCGCCAAACCGATCCTCCATCAGCTTCTGCGCACGCCGGGTGAACGGCCCGTCGCCGCTGGCATGGCCACCGGCCACGGCTTGCCCGACATAAATCAGTTCTGAGCCGACGATACAGGGTTTGTTGAAGGGGATATGGATGGTCACGACGCGGACCGTACGGGCCGCAAGTCACTATCGTCTGAAAACACCCAATATTTCTGTAAAGCGAACAATAAGGCGGGCATGGTCAAGATTGCACCGGCCTGTACGATCTGGTGAGCAACGCCGACCTCATCCACGAAAAACCAAAGCGCCACGAGGTTTACTGCATATCCGACGCAATAGCTACCGATGTAGCGCAGCAACGGACCGCCATTGGGACCACTGAAGCGAAAGGTTATCTCACGGTTCAGCAAATAGCCGATCAGGACTCCGGCGCAATAGGTCAGCGTCATTGCTGACCGGCTCCCCAGCAACGACTGCGTCAACACCAGATAGGCGCCATACAGCGTTGCATTCAGCGTCAGACCGACGGCTACATAACGGATGATCTGCTGGTGGATCATTGCGTCCCTTGAGTCAGCGGGCCGAACGGGCACCAATGCAAGGTGATACCTGGTGCCGGGAATCGGAAGCCAAGCGATACGTAAAGATTATGCACCGCAACGTTGTGTGAGGAAATACTTGTTGAAACCTCCCGCACGCCCGCATGATGATGAAAAGCCAGCATCGAGTTCCATACCCTCCGTCCCAGCCCCTGTCCGGCAAGCCCGGGCGCGAGTCCAACCAGCGACCAGAAGCGACTGTCAGGCGTTGGTTGCTCGATCACCATGAAGGCGATGAGACGGCCGTTCATCAGGCATTTCAGCACTTGCTGTCCGGGGTTCGCGAAGGCATTGGCGACCCACGCGGCGTATCGGCGATTGCCGATTTCCGCCCCAACCTGCGGATCGACATGAAGCCTGCCGACCTCGAATATCTGTCGCGCGATGCTGGATATTTCGGGTTCGTCGGACGATTCGGCCAAGCCAATCGAGATGCCGGGGTCGCCTGCGAAGCGATCAAGCCCGACCACCACCGGCCGGTAGTTCAATTCGATGAAGCGAAATCCGTGCGCCTCCAGGAAACCACATTCGACCAGTTGATCCATCGCCAGCCGGCAACTGACCAGCTTCACATCGTTTGTTTCGCACCAGGTTCTAAAATCATCGAAGGCAGCGTCAGTTGCCGTATCAGATCGGCATAGAATTGAAGAAATGACGGCTGTGTTAGCGCCAAAGATCGGCCGGTCCCAGGGAGCCAGGTGATGGGTCAGTTCCACGCCGGGGGTCGCAATTCGTTCCTCGACAAAGCTAAACACGTTCATCGACCTTCTGCTGAGCCGGGACGGATCCCTCGAGGGAAGCCTCAACGGTTTCTCCGATTACGTAAACCGGCCGGTCCATGCTGCGAAAGTGCATTCGGGCAAGGTATTCGCCGAAGATGCCGAGAGCGAACATTTGGGCGCCGGAAAAAATCGTGATGATCGACGCCAGGAAGGCAAATCCTGGAACGGAATCGTCGCGAACCAGATAATTGATCACGACAAATGCCAGGATTAAGAGGCCAAACAGGACGAATGCAAATCCGATAACGCTGGCAATTTGCAATGGCAGCGTGCTGAAGCCGGTCATCAGATTGATCGCATGCCGGGTCAGCTTGCCGACCGAGTAGCCGGAGACACCGAGTGTGCGCGGCGCGTGACGCACTTTGATGGCGGTAAAACGGCTCGTCGTCCACGTTAGCAGCACGTCGATCGATACATGCGGGCTGCGATAGTCGTGAAACCCCTCCCGCAAGCGGGTCCGAAAAACTCGGAATGCGCTGACATTACGGGCGGTCTCGGCACCCATCGTACTGGCAAGCGCCAGCTTTGTCAGGCGCGAGGCCATGTCGCGCAGGAAGCCGTGTTGTTCCTCCATCGGCGCGCCGTACACAACATCGACATCTGGCCTCAGGGCCGCCAGCATCGGTACAATTTCACTGACCGGGTGCTGTAGATCGTCGTCCATAGTCAGGACGATGTCATACCGAGCGGCACGAATCCCGCAGAGAAGAGCATTGTGTTGGCCGTAGTTGCGGCTCATGCGGATGCCGCGTACCCTGGTGTCCATGGCGGCTAACCCGGCACCAGGAATTGTCGCCACCACAGTCCTCAACGAAGATGATTTCGAACGCTGGCGCGATCTGTACCATCGCGCCCACCAGCTGACGATGCAACTCAATCAGAGTTGCTTCGGCGCGGTAGACCGGAATGATTATCGAAACACTGAGCACGGAATTTCCTGCATTACCCAATCTCGAGACCATCCGTGCGGAATGGGGGTGCAATAACCGTGAGGCGGCGCGCTCGTCAAGCCCGTGAGGCCGGGACCGCCCTTCTGCCATATACCCAGTAATGTGTTCGCATTATTTGTGCAGGCGCCGATCATTGGGTCGGTCCGGATCTATCATGTCCGCACGATGCTGGCCTCGATGAGATGGTAATGGCAAGCCGGCCACGCGCAGACAGCCGGCGCGCCGAAAACTTCGTCCACTCAGCCGGCCGGCATGGAACGCATCAAACGGCGACCGGATACCGTTGACGTAAATTTTTACGAAAACCTTCCAATCGTCCAATGCTTTGTGTGGAAGAATTTAAGGTCGTTGGTGGGCGCTGTAGGATTCGAACCTACGACCCGCTGATTAAGAGTCAGCTGCTCTACCAACTGAGCTAAGCGCCCGCACCACCGAGGGGCGGTTTCTAACAACCTTCCCCGGCAATGCAACCCCCTATCGGCGGTTCGGCGTTTTTAAGTGGCGCACCTGTCCCGCCATGTCCTCCGTGCAAGGCGGACACAGGCCGCTACGCCCCCGCCAGAATCGCATCCGCCATCTTTTCCGCCGTCATCAGCACAGGGAAGTTGGTGTTCGCGCACGGAACCACCGGGAAGACCGAGGCATCGACCACCCGCAGCCCCTCCACACCCCGCACACGCCCGGCCGGGTCGGTCACCGCCATCGGGTCGTCGTCCGCCCCCATGCGGCAGGTACACGACGCGTGCCACACGCCCACGGCGGCCTTGCGGACAAACGCCTCCAGCTTGTCGTCATCGGTCAGCACGTCCTGTAGCGAGACGCCCTCCATCACCAAGGTCTCGATCAGGTATTTTCGCAGCGCCGCGGGGCCGTCCAACGCCATCGCCAGCACGTCGGTGATCAGCTTGTTCTTGCGGCTGTGCAGCCCGACCTGACGCACCTTGTCACTGTAGCTGGCGGGGAACGGATTGTCCGTGACCGCCTGCATGATCGGAGTCAGGTGCATGGCGCCGAACTGGCGCACGCCATCCATCATCCGCTGCAAATCCCGATGATCCGACAACAGGTTGAAATCCACCTGCGGTTCGTCCGCCGCGCTGGACGATCGCAGCTTCACCGATCCGGTTTCCGAATACGTCTTGTACACCGTTACGATGAACGAACCGATCTGCTCACCCACCGCGTGCCACGACGTCTTGTTGGTCACGACGGTGAACATGTCCCCCGCCGGGATGCCCGGCATGTTCGAGGAATACCGCAGCGCCGTGTAAATATGCCGGCGCGAGTAGTCGTGAATGATGCGGGCGTGCGGCTTCAGGAACGCCGCGACGGCCACCGCCGGATGATCCTGCAACCGCTGCCCCACGCCCGGCAATGCCGCCCGGACATCGATCCCGTGCTCCCGCAGATGCGCGCCCGGCCCGATTCCGGCCCGCATCAGATGCGCGGGGGAATGGATCGCGCCGCACGACAGGATGATCTCGTGACCGCGGAACTCCTGCGGCTTGCCGGCCACGGTCGCCTTCACACCGACGCAGCGCTGACCGTCAAAAATCAGCGACGACACCTGCGTGTCGGTCGATATGGACAAATTCTCCCGCAGGCGGGTGCCGGGATCGAGGTAGCCGATCGCCGCCGATACCCGCCGTTCGTAGGCGTTGGAGATGGTAATGGGAAAATACCCGTCCTCCCACTCCGCGTTCTGATCCTTGATGAACTTGTAGCCGGCTTGCTCGAACGCCTTGCCGGTGGCCTTGGCGTGTTCGGGCCAGAGGTCGGGGAAGATACGCCGGACCGGGATGCGGCCTTCGTTGCCGTGCCACGGACCATCGAAGTCCATGTCGCGCTCGACCTTTTTGAAGTAGGGCAGCACGCTGTTCCAGTCCCAGCCGGTCGCCCCGCTGGCGGCCCACTCGTCGTAGTCCGACGGCGCGCCGCGGTTCGCGAGCTGGCCGTTGATCGACGACCCGCCGCCCAGGATGCGCGCCTGCTCGTAGGTGCGCAGCGGCGGGGCTTTTTCTTCGGGGTTATTGTGCGAGATCACCTCGGTGGTGACCTTCAGCTTGTTCCAGGTGTAGGCGGGATTGAGATAGGCAGTGCCGGGATAGGAATCCAACACCGCCGCCGGAATTTTGCCATGCGGCGTATCCTGGCCGGCTTCGAGCAACAGAACCTTGTTCTGGCTGCGCGCCGACAGCCGGTTGGCCAGGACCGAACCCGCCGATCCGCCCCCCACGATAATGTAATCAAACATCATGGACGGCATGGCGTTCCTCCTGGCTTCTTTTGTTGCCGAAGGATCGCGCCGATGGCGGTTAACCGCAAGTCCCGCTTCTATCCGCTGACAGCGGCTTACTAACCCACCGCCGGGGCCAGCAGAGAACACAGCATCCGCACCAACATCTCGCTCTTGAACGGCTTGGCGCAAACCTTCCACCCGGGATGGTCGGGCGGGATCGCTTCCTCGCCGTAGCCGGACAGGAACAGAAACGGGATACCCCGCTCCGCCAGGACCTCGGCAACGGGATAAACCCGCTCACCGTCCAGGTTCACATCCAGCACGGCCAGATCCAGATCCTCGGTGCGGGCGGCAACCAGCGCGGTCGCAACACTGCCGAACGGGCCGATGGACCGGCAATCCAGGTCGGCCAGAAAATCCTCGATCAGAAGGGCCACCAGCATTTCGTCCTCGACAATGAGGACCCGTTTGCCGGCAAGCGCCTTTTCCTCGGCGATCATGACGAACCATCCCTGCATGCCTTAGTGGATAATGGGGCGCGCAAGGTTGCGATAACACCCTTGGGAGTAAATTCAACCGTCGCCTCCCCACCAACGTCATGGGCAAAACCGCGCTCGATCAACGTCATACCGAAGCCGCGATGCTCGGGCGGGGTCACAGGCGGCCCGTTCCGCTCCACCCACTTCAAAACAAGCCAGTTCAACTCGGCTATTTTCTCAATCGTCCAGGAGACATCGACACACCCCTCCGGGACCGACAGCGCACCGTATTTCACCCCGTTGGTGGTCAGTTCATGCACCGCCATTTCCAGCGCCAGCGCCGCCCGGGGTTCCAGCAGCACCGGGTCGCCGGTCAGGATCACATTGACCGGCTCGCTGGAGGTGAACGGGCCAAGCTCTACCATCAGCAGTTCGCGCAACTGCACCGGTGCCCATCCGTCACGGCTCAGCAGCGAATAGGCCGCTGTCAGCGCATGAATCCGGCCCAGGAAGCGTTCCTGGAACAGCTCTAGCGACGGTGATCGCCGCACCGTGTTGGTTGCCAGCGAGATCACCACGGTCAGCATGTTCTTGACCCGGTGGTTCAGTTCATCGACCAGCAGGCGTTGATGCTGTTCCGCCTGCACCACGCTGGTGACATCGACAAACGTAATCAGCGATCCGTCGATCGTACTGTCCGGGCTGCGATACGGCAGGATGCGCATCAGATAATAGGTGGAGCCATCAGCCCGCTCGACCCGTTTTTCCATCGGCTGCAAGGTCCGCAAGACCGTTTGAACGTCCGCACGCAGTGTATTGTAGGTCAGACGGCCAACAATATCGGTCAGCGGGCGGCCGATATCGCTGGGAATCAGATTGTAGATGTTGGCGATTTCCGGCGTGAAGCTGCGAATGATCAGGTACGGATCGAGAAACACCGTCGCGACCTTGGTGCTGTCGAACAGGTTCTTCAGGTCGCTGTTGGTACGATCGAGTTCGTCCACCTTCGCCGACAACTGCCCGTTGACCGTATGCAGCTCTTCATTAATCGACTGAATCTCCTCCCGGGAGGTTTCCAGTTCCTCGTTCGTCGACTGCAGTTCCTCATTGACCGACTGAAGTTCTTCGTTGGAACTCCGCAGCTCCTCGACCGAGGTCGCGTGTTCCTCGATCAGCGACTGAAGCTGTTCCCGCAGGTCGCGATTTTCGCGCTCCAGATGAGCGGCCACCGCGTTGTCTTCCGGCACCGCAGGGCTTTCGGCCGAATCGCGCGCCGTTTTCGGCACGTCCATCTCGTCGAACACGATGGAATACAGCGGATCATCGTCCGCGCCTGGCAATGGCTCGACAATCAGTTTTACCGGCGAGGCGGACGCCCCATCCAATCCGATAACCGGACGTTCCTGTTCCACCGAACGGCCGGTCTCGATACAGCGCCGCAGCGCCGTCCGCAGCTCCAACGCCCAGCCCGGACGCGCCAGTTCAAACAGATTCGCCGTCGGCACGCCAGCCGCCGGCTGGAGAAAGCGACCGGTATGGCTGGAAAAATGCGCGACTTCGCCGTCGCCGTTGACCACGACGAACGGGGCCGCGAAACGCTCCAGAACCCGGCGGGTGGCGACGGCTACCGCCTTCGGCCAGTCCGCCTTGGGATCAGGTCGTTTCGCCATAGCCGTCTTCGCCCCATCCTCCGGGTTGCGCGTGCTGGCCGGGTAAATGCTGGGCACCTCGCTGGGGCCCTCCAGCCGGACAAAAATGTGATTCGCCCGATCCAGCGGTTGGAACAAGCGCTCGTGGCGAGAGATCGTCTCAGACGTTCCCAGCACAAGGATGCCGCCGGATACCAGCGCATAGTGGAAAATCGGGACGACCCGGTCCTGCAATGTATTGTCCATATAGATCAACAGATTGCGGCACGAGATAAGGTCCATCCGGGAAAACGGCGGATCGCGGATCAGGCTGTGGGTGGAGAAGGTGCATAGCTCCCGCACCGCCTGCTTGACGACGTAGCCGCCGGTTGTCTTCGAGAAGAACCGCAGGCGCCGTTCCTCGGACATGCCTTCCAGCAAGGTCGCGGGGTATCGCCCGGCCCGGGCGGTCGCGATCGCGACATCATCGATGTCGCTGGCGAAGATCTGCACTTTCGGCAGCACATGCAGCGTATCCATGTACTCACGCAGCAGCATGGCCAGGGAGTAGGCCTCTTCGCCAGTGGCACATCCCGGCACCCAGATGCGCAACGTGCTCGACGCGTCCTTGCCTTCGAACAGACGTGGTATGATTTGCTTTTCCAGCACCGTGAATGCCGACGCATCGCGAAAGAAGCTGGTGACACTGATCAGCAGGTCGCGGAACAGCAACACGGCCTGTTCATGGTCGGTTTTCAGCCGCAGCACGAATTCGTCGTAGCTGTTGAGCCGCAACACCAGCATCCGCCGCTGCACCCGCCGCATGAATGTCTGCTGCTTGTACTGGCTGAAATCGTGGCCGAGACGGGATCGCAGGATGTCACAGATCTGCAACTGTATCTTACCGAAATCCACCACCAGATTGCGTGCGTTCCGCAGCGCCGCCTTGCGGCCCGCGTAGGCGGCCAGGATCTGCTCCGGCATTTTTTCCACCGGCACCAGCAGATCGACCGCGCCGGCCGCGACGGCGCTGTCGGGCATACCGGAATATTCGGGCGCGGTGCCGTTGCGGCCCTGCGCCAGCGTCAGGCCACCGCGCGCCTTGATGGTTTTTAACCCGAGCGCACCGTCGTGACCGGTGCCGGACAGGATGACGCCGATCGCGTCCTCCCCCAGACTGGCTGCCATCGAGTCGAACAGCGCATCGATGGGGGCGGTTTCGCGGGGCTCCTCGGGCAGCATCTGACGCAGCGAAAGATGCCCGTCTTGCAATGAGGCGACGTTGCCCGGGGGGATCACCAGCACCCGGTTCGCCGCGACGGCGTCGCCATCACAGGCTTCGGTCACCGGCATCGTGGTCCAGCGCGCCAGAATCTCCGGCAGCATGCTTTTGCGGTCGGCCGCCAGATGCAGCACCACGACGAACGCCAGGCCGCTGTTCGGCGGCATTTTGTCGAAAAAGCGATGAAAAGCCTCGATACCGCCCGCCGACGCGCCGATCCCGACGACCGAGAGAGGGAGATCGCTCATGCGACGATCACTGTCGTTGGCCGACACGGCCCGGCCGTGCTGGCCGATATTGGGCCGCTTCGGGTGTGATCGATCTGGCCGGACGGCATCCAATGTTTCAAAACCACGTTCATGGCCTCGCTCTTATACACGGTCAGCATTGTGCGCCATGCCATTGCAACCGGCGCCGATTGCAACCGGCGCCGATCGAACCGACCATGATGCACCACATGCGGGCACCTACTGCGAAAGCAGACAAAAACAGAAGAAATAACCAATGAATCGGGGCGAGGCAGACGAGAAATTTAACCTCAAGCAAATTTTATCACAATGACATTTATCGCAACAAGTCTGGTTCTGCAAGCATCTCTGCCGCGTGCATCAGAATCGCTGAGCCACAAGGCCAGTCGCGGAATCGGTCGCAAGCGGCCAATGCATGACAGGGTCAGCTTCGTCCACCTGGATGGTTTGGATGCGTGCGATCAACTCTCCGCCCGTCGTTTATCAGCGACACGATTGTCGGATATCGCCCTGGTCAAAGCCGGAACCGATTACCGTGGCCGGCATCAAAACACACCCGATATCCATTCGGCACTGTGCTGATGGCTGCGTTCAGACGCGTTTGTCGGCCCGGAGGGCATGTGCGCGTTGAGCCATAAGCATAGAGTGGGATATCGCTACCATAATCAGTACAAGCTGTTTCCAATTGCGGGCGCGCAAGCATGCAACGTGCTATCTGCTGCCGGTATTTCGATCTGGCCTGAGTGAGAATCGCGGTAGCCAAGGCGTCCGCGCGATGACGTCCCAGAGTGACGGCGATGCCGGGAAGCAAAAATATCACGCAAACGTGATGACCCTCCAGGACCGCAGGAGCGGCCAGTCAGGTCTGTAAGCGCGTAGTGGTCGATCGAGAGGGGCGGGGCGAGGATGGCAGTTCGGATACCGCTCAAATCCATTCAACATCCACGATATGCTCCACCCCAATCTGGTTTCAAAAGAAACCAGATGCGCTGGCAGCCGGTTGCACTATTATATTGGTATCATAGCAGTCCTTGTTCAGACTGACGTACGGCTTTCCGGCCTGTATGGTGCCGCTTGTCCGGGCCATGACAACGGGGGCGAGGATCGGCATCAACGTCTTTAATGAGTTAAATCAAATACGTGGATGGTGCGCCTTCGCGCACCATGACGATGTCAGGACGATCCGCGTTCATCCCTGCTTATCCGTGTTCATCTGCCTTGGAACATTCTTCCCGCGGACGTTTCACAGCGTGCCGGCGCCAGCAAAAGGCCGGGCGCGGTTGCCCTGCGTGGCCTACACGCCACGGTTGACACATTCTAACGGTTATGTTAGTTAAAAAACATGGAGCATACGGCGCCAACCATGACCCGGCCTGCCACGCCCGATCCCGCACAGGACCGGGCCGGCCGCACGATGCCACAACGCCTCGCCGCCCTGCTGCATGTCGTCCGCGTTCTGCTCGGCCACGGCCGCCGGCTTGTCGAGACCGTGCCGGAGCGTGCCGCCAACGTGGAATTCGCCGCCCTGGCCGGGGTTCTCGGCACTTATACGCTTCCGACCATCCTTGCCCGCCTACAGCGCGGCATCCTGCGTGCGATGGCGTTGCAGCGTTACCTGCTGGCCCGCGCCGCGAAGGGCCGCGAGATCGGATTCGTTTACTACAAGGACCCGCGCGAGCGCAGGCCGGCCAAGCCGGCAGCGGAACCGCGGGAGGGACCGCAAGGCGAGCTAACAGCAAAACCGCGGGCCGAACCGCCAGGGGGCGAGCCCAAGCCCAGGCGTCCCGCGTTCGATCCGGACGATCTCCGCATCCCTACTCCCGAAGAACTCGACGCCGAAGTCCGCCGCCGGCCGTTCGGTCGCACCATCCTTTCTATTTGCATGGACCTCGCGGTCATCCCCGGTTTCTGCACCGGCCCATTCTGGAACCAGATATCCGACACGCTCATGAACTACGGCGGCAGTTTCGCCACGCTGTTTAAAATGCGGGAGCATCGCGAGACATCGTTTCAGAAAGAGCGGGACAAGAAACCGGACACCTGGAGCTTTGCCTGGAGGCACCCGCCACCGGATACGGTCCGCCAGGTGCTTGGTTACATGGTCGGCGAGGCACCCATTTTGGACCCGTTCGATCCACTTCTGGCCACCGCTCCTCCCTGATCCCCGTCCTCCCGGCATGCGTTGCACCCTCTGATTCCGGGGGCGCTTTCGCGCGGGCTGCGCCAACCGCGGAATTTTTGGGACTGGCCGGCGCCGTCGCCGCCCCCCCTGCAGGTGGACGAGGCGCCGGCCTGCATTCATGATCCGTGAAACGAACCGTCTCCGGCCATCCGGGCACCGCGTTCGCAGTCAAATGGCTGGGGGGCCCGACCAATGAACCGACACATCACCCGCCGAACCCTGGTGGCCGCCGCGCTGGCGGCACCGTCGATTGTGCGCGCGGCCGAACCGATCCGGTTGCGGGTATCGGTGGAAACGCCGCCGACGCACGGTCGCACAATCTCGGCCGCGGATTTTTGCCGCAAGGTGGAGGACGCCACCAAGGGGGCGATCAAAACCGAGCTGTTCCACAGTGCCCAGTTGTTCACCGACCAGAATGTGGTCACGGCGCTGGTGCAGAATCAGGTGGAGATGTCGATTCCGGGCACCTGGGGTCTCGCCGGTTTCGTGCCCAGTGTCGATTTCGCTCAGTTGCCCGCGCTGTATGCGCGCCCGATCGAAACCGCGCACAAGGTGATCGACGGCAAGACCGGTCAGATGGTCAACACCGAAATCGCCAACAAACTACGCATGCATGTCCTCGGACGCTGGCTGGATCTGGGATTTGAGAATTGGTACGGCACCACGAAGGCGTTGACGAGCCTGGAGGATTTGCGCGGAATGAAAATCCGCAACTCCGGCGGCGCCGGCAAGGCGTGGCGGACCAGTTTCCTCGGGGCGATCCCGAACACGACGCCAATGCCCAGCGTGGCGCTGGCATTGTCGCAGGGGACGTTCGACGGGTTGATCACGACGAACGAAACCGTGGCGGCGGGCAGCCTGTGGGAAGCGCATGTGCATTACGCGCTGGAGGATCACCAGGCGTTCAATGCCTACGTTCCGCTGATCGCCGGCGCGTTCTGGGCCGGACTGTCCGCGGACCACCAGGCCCTGCTGACTGAGGTGTGGGAGACCAGCATCGGCGATTATCGGGCGCACATGGCGGCGGCTCAGGCGGCGGCGCGGGAGAAGCTGTTGGCGCATGGTGTCGTGTTCAGCGTTCCGGATGCGGCACAGATCGAGGCCGCGCGAAACCGGATGTTGGCGGCGCAGGACGGACTGGTGAAACAGTGGCGGATCACCCCGGATATCGCCGCGCAGGCCCTTTTGGATGCGAGCTGAACCATGACCCATTTGATCCTGACCGGTGACGTCAACCTGATGGGCGTCACCGACCCGTCCGTCCCGTTTGCGCTGGTTGCGCCGGACTTCGCGGCGGCGGACCTGATTTTCAGCAACCTGGAATGCTGCCTGTACGCACCCGCGGGCGGCCACAGCGTGGACCATGAAGGTTTCTACGCTGATCCGGATGTCGGTGCCGCGGTCCTGACCGGTGCCGGCGTGGGCGTGATAGGCATGGCCAACAACGTGAATTATGGGGAGGCGGCGATCACCGCCTCGATCGCGACGCTGGACCGGATCGGCATTCCCCACACCGGCGCCGGCTACAACCGATCGGAGGCTCGGAAGCCGGCGGTGGTCACCCGGAACGGCGTGCGGTTCGGTTTCCTGCAGCGCAGTTCCGTCTATTGGCCGACCAATCACGAGGCGGCGGCGAACGCGACCGGCATCGCGGTGATCCGGGCGCACACGGCGTATCAGGTGCCGATGCACAAAATCCGGCCGGAAATTCCTCCGATGAACCGGCCCGGCCTGCCTCCGGTGGTCGTCACGTGGGCCGACCCTGTGTATCTACAGTGGCTGCGGGACGATATCGCGGCGTTGCGGGCACAGGCGGACGTCGTGGTGGTGTCGTGCCACTGGGGTCTCGGCAAGGAAGTGCTCGCCTACATGACCGAGATCGCCCGCGCCGCGATCGATGCCGGCGCGGATGTGGTCGTCGGTCACGGGCCGCACCATTTCCTGCCGGTGGAGGTTTATCGCGGCAAGCCGATTTTCTACGGGCTGGGGAGTTTCTCGTTCCACACCGGCCATGGCGGCCGGAAGCACGGCGACTGGATCGGGCTGATGGCGGAGATCGATTTCGACAGTACGTCGCTGTCGCGCGCCGGATTCCGCTTCGTGCGCCACAACGACCGGAATGAAACCGTGCTGAGCGCCTTGGCTGATGAGGCGGACGCGTTGGCGGAAATTGCGGCGGTCAGTTCAGCGGCGCTTTCGGTCGTGGGCGACAGCGTTCGGGTTGATCTTGGTTGTTAGGACGAGCCGGGTCGGGCGTTACTCCGACCAGTCTTCGACCCGCAGTTCCGGCGCGTGGCGGAAGGCTTTGTCATTTGTGACCAACACCGATCCGATCGAAATCGCATGGGTGGCGATCAGCAGGTCAAGTGGCGTGAGGGTCTTGCTCTTTCGCACTGAGGAAATCGGCTGGTATGTCGGCCCCATCCAGGGCTGCGAAGAAGTCGTCCCATGTGGCTGGCTTGCGCGACAGGATGACGTCGCCGGTTTCCGGATCCCGGCGGATGAAGACTTCCTTGGTGTCAAAACGGTACGCGGCCGGCAGGCGCACTGCCTGACTGCGACCATTGGTAAAGAGTTTGGCCACTTGGCTCATCAGAAGCACCCTTCCTGATCAGAGGCTGTTTATTATCGACGAACCTGTGGTCTATATCAAGATATACCCCCACTCGGTAGTGGGTCAGTTTCAGGAGAGAGAGACGCACCAAGACGACCGGGAAGACATCGCCGCTTTGTCAAAATGAGAAGTGCCGGTCCGTCCCGATCACGCTTGCACCACTGCGTCCGAGTGATTAATGTCCGCTAACTTGCATGCTGCAAGTTAGGAATCGACATGCTCGCGAAGACGCTCGCCCCCCGTCTGGCCGCCCGCGGTATCCATTACGGTTGGGTCATGGTCGCGCTGACCTTCGCCTACGTCCTTTGCAGTTCCGCCGTTATGAGCATTCCCGGCGTGCTGCTGGTGCCGATCTCCAAAGAATTCGGCTGGTCGATCGGCACCTTGTCCGGCCCGCTCGGCTTGCGCATGGCCCTGTTCGGCATGATCGCGCCGTTCGCCGGTGCCTTGATCCTGCGCTATGGACCCCGAGCGGTGCTGACGGCATCGGCGGCACTGCTGATCGCGGGGATGGCACTGGCGATGACGATGACCGCCAAATGGCAGTTGTGGCTCAGCCTGGGCGTCGTCCTGGGCATCGCGCCCGGCATGACCGCGCTGGTCCTGACCACCACCATCGCGACACGCTGGTTCACCGCGCAACGCGGCCTGATCCTGGGCGTCCTGAGCGCCGGCACCGCCACCGGCCAACTGATCTTCCTGCCGCCCGCCGCCTGGCTGACCGAACATTACGGCTGGCGCATGGCGCTGCTGCCGTCCGCCGTCATGGTGGCCCTGATCGCCCTGGCGTTCTTTCTGTTCTCCAGCGACCGCCCCTCCGATATCGGCTTGCCGCCGTATGGTGAGGACGCCGTGCTGCCACACCCGATCGCATCCCGAAGCAGCGCCGTCGCGATGAGCTTCGCGGCCCTGCGCACCGCTTCGTCGAGCCTGGTGTTCTGGGTGCTGGCGTTTACGTTCTTTGTCTGCGGCGTCTCCAGCTTCGGCCTGATGCCACATTTCGTCACCCTGTGCGGCGACTTCGGCATCACACCCATCATCGCGACCAGCCTGCTGGCGCTGATCGGCCTGTGCGACCTGATCGGCACCATCGGCTCCGGCTGGCTGTCAGACCGTTTCGATAACCGCTGGCTGCTCGGGGGTTATTACGGTTTCCGCGGGTTGTCGCTGATCTGGCTGCCCTTCAGCGGATTTTCGATGGTCGGGCTGTCGGCGTTCGCGATCTTCTACGGCCTGGACTTCATCGCCACCATTCCGCCAACCGTTCGCCTGACGGTGCGCCAATTCGGCCGCGAGCAGGCGCCGCTGGTGTTCGGCTGGATCTTCGCCGCCCATCAACTCGGTGCCGGACTGATGGCGCTGGCGGTCGGCGAGTCCCGCGACGCCTTCAACAGCTATCTGCCGGCATTTCTGGCCGCCGGAGTGATCTGCCTCGCCGCCGCGGCATCGTTGCTGTTGCTGCGCGGGCGCACGGGTTCGGCGGTCCTGGCAGCCCAACCCGCGCGATAGGGGTGCTTTGCCTCCGGCCGGGTTCCGTTCTAGCGTCGCGGTTCGAAACGGGAGGACCCACCATGGGCAATTGCATCGTTGTCGTTCAGTTCGACCTGCCAATGCGCACCGAGGAACAGGCCATCAAAGGCGGCACAGCGTCCGCGCCGATTTATCGGGAGCTCGGCCACAAAGGCTTGATCCGCAAGGACTATCTGAATGGTGAAACCGGCACCGGCGGCGTCTATCTGTGGGACAGCCGAACGGCGGCGGAAGCCTGGTTTACCGAGGACCGCGTGGCGGAGCTGACCCAGCGCTTCGGCGCCAGGCCCCGGCTGACCTGGTACGACACATACGTGACCGTCGATAATCTGACAGGCGAGACCCGCGTCAACGGCACCTCGATCGAGGTCATAGCCTGAGGGTCAGTTCGCACGCTGCAATAAACGAGGGGAAACGGGACATGCATCCACGCGGCAAAGTCTGCGTCGTGACCGGCGCGGCAAGTGGCATCGGTGAAGCGGTCGCCCGCGCCTTTGCCGAGGCAGGCGCCGCCGGTGTGGTGGTCGCCGACCTGAACGCGGAGACACTGGCGAAGGTCGCCGCCGATATCGGCGGATTGGCGGTGCCGACCGATGTGTCCCGAGAATCCGATATCAAGGCGTTGATCGCCGCGGCCGAGGCTCGGTTTGGGCCGGTGGACGTTTTCTATTCGAATGCGGGCATCTCGCGGCCGGGGATGGAGGACGCCACGGATGCTGACTGGGACCTGAATTGGCGGGTGCATGTGCTGAGCCATGTGTTCGCGGCGCGCGCCCTGGTGCCGGGCATGCTGGCGCGCGGGTCGGGCTATCTGCTGAACACGGCCTCGGCGGCGGGGTTGCTGACATCGATGAATTCGATGGCCTACGGGGTGACGAAAAGCGCGGCTGTTTCTTTGGCCGAACATCTGGCGATCCAGTATGGCGATCGAGGCATCAACGTCTCCGTCCTGTGCCCGCAGTCCGTGCTGACGGGCATGACGAGTGGACGCCCGGGCGCGGCCAGCGTCGATGGCGTCATGACCGCGGCGGAGGTCGCCCGGATCGTGATCGAAGCGATGGAAGCGGAGCGGTTTATGATCCTGTCGCACCCGAGTGTGCAGGAATACGAGCAACGCAAGACCCGCGATCGGGACCGGTGGCTGGCCGGCATGCGGCGGCTGCGGAACAAGATCTATGGGGCTCCGGCGGCTGGGCTGGTTTAGCCGGCGGCGATACGAGGCATCAGTCTGACTGAGCGTGACCGCCCCGGGCCAGGTCACACAATACAGGAGAACGACATGGCGACCGTGCGGCTATGGACCGATGACGAGGCAAACAACGATCCGGCGGTAAAGGCGGTATTCGACGACATCCGCCGCGCTCGGGGTTCGGCGTTCATCAACAACTTCTGGCGCGCGCTCGCCAATGACGCGGCGACCCTGAAACGGACCTGGGAGAGCCTGAAGGCGATCATGGGTGGCGAGGGTCCGCTCGATCCGCTGACCCGCGAGCTGATCTACATCGCCGTCTCGGCCGCGAACGGCTGTTCCTATTGCATTCATTCGCACACCGCGGCGGCGAAACAGAAGGGCATGACGGACGCGCAACACATGCAGCTTCTCGCCATCATCGGCATGGCCTCAGAGACCAACAATCTGGTCAATGCCATGCAAGTTCCGGTCGATCCGGAGTTCCTGGTTGGCGCGTAACGGCCGTGCAATCCTGTCCGGCGGGGTGGTTTCTATCGTAGCGTGACCCGCCAGACCCGGTCTTCCAGAACATCCAGCACCGTCTCGATCGCCAGCCGAGGCAGCCGCAGCGCCAATCTCGGCCGCTTCGGCGCGAACCGCCGCGCCCGCGCCCTGTCACCGCCCAGTTCCCGCACCAGGTCATCCACGGTTGTCAGCCCGTCGATCAATCCGGCCGCCAGTGCCTGTTCACCGAGCATGTAGCCGCCATCGAACAGTTGATCGTCGGGAGCCTTCAACCGCCGGCCGCGCCTGGAACGCACCCAGTCCTTGAACCGGACATGCAATGTGTCCATCAGCCCTTTGGCGAACGCGACGTCCTCCGGCTTTTCCGGACTGAATGGGTCCAGGCGGGCCTTGTTGGTACCGGCGGTGTAGATACGCCGTTCAATACCCAGCCGGCCCAGCAGGTCGGGGAAGCCGAAACCGCCGCCGACGACGCCGATGGAGCCGACGATGCTCATGGCATTGGCATGTATTTCATCGGCGGCACAGGCGATCCAGTAGCCACCGGAGGCGCCGACCTCACGGATCACCGCATGCACGCGCACCCCGGCGTGGTCGGCATGCGCGCGGATCATCGACGCGATCAGGTCGGATTGGACGGGCGATCCACCCGGACTTTCGATGTCCAGGATCACCGGGCGGCGGCCGGCGGCGGCGAAAGCTTTCTCGATCAATGGCCGTGCCGAGTCGGCGTTCAGCATCCCGGCCCGCGCCGCGATCATCCCGTGCAAAACGATCACGTTCACGCGAGGCCGGCACCACGGCAACAGGCTGGTTTCGCTCATGAAAGGCGCCCCCGCAGGTCGGCCATGCCATGCAGCGCGGTGCCGTCCGATCCGAAATTCGCCGGGTCAAGCCATGCCAGCATCGCGTCACGGCAGCGCGGCCATTCGTCACCGACGATGCTGTACCAGTCGGTGTCGCGCTGGCGGCCTTTAACGATCGTGTGCATGCGGTGCCGGCCTTCGTAGGTGAAGCCCAACCGGTCGGCCGCCCGTTTCGACGGCGCATTCAAAGCGTTGCACTTCCACACCAGCCGCCGATACCCCAATTCGTCCGCCGCCAGTCGCAGCATCAGGAAAATGGCCTCTGTCGCGGCGCGCGTGCGCTGCATGCGGGGGCCGAACCAGATATTTCCCAACTCAATTGACGCGTTCCGAGGCTGGATATCGAGCAGCGCGAGCCACCCCGACACCACGCCCGTGGTGACCGGACGCACCGCCCAGACCATCGGATCATGCACCGAGGCGAGGTCCATCACCTGGCGTCCCAGTGCCTCTATTGAGGCAAACGGACCGCTCCCGAGATAGGTCCAACTGTCGTCCGCGCCCTGCGCGGCGGCCCACAATTCCGGGGTGTGGCGCCGGTGCAGAGGCTCCAACGTCACGTATTGGCCGCGGATCGTGACCCGGGCTGGCAGCGGCCGGGGGGTGGCATCGACCTCCGGACCGATCGGTGGGGGCATGGCGGCATCCTCTGTTTCGTGGGATACGGTGCCCTTGGTGGCGGCTATCGGCAAGCCGTTACTGACCCGGCCGCTCACGCGGCTGTCACCTTTTCCATGGGGATCATGAATGTTTCGCAGAGTACTTCTGGCCGCTGCCCTGAGCGCGGCCTTCGTCTCGGCGGCTTCGGCCGCGACCGTCACCTATTCCGCCAAACTGTCCGGCGCGAAAGAAGTGCCGAAGAATGCCAGCACGGGCACTGGCACGTTTAACGGCACCTTCGACACCACCACCAAGGTGCTGAACTACACGCTGACCTTCAGCGGCCTCAGCGGCCCGGCAACCGCCGCCCATATCCATGGTCCGGCGAAAAAGGGCGAAAACGCCGGCGTCGTGGCGCCGCTGGGTGACAAAAGCCCGACCAGCCCGATCACCGGTTCCGTCACCCTGACGGACGATCAGGCCAAGGCGCTGCGGTCCACCATGCTGTATGTGAACGTGCATACGGCCGCCAATCCCGGTGGCGAAATCCGTGGGCCGATCTACCACGCCTCCCACAAGGCTGCGCCTGCAAAGGCCGCCCCAGCCGCGAAGTGATCCGGCGCGCCGTTCGGTCTGACTGACCGGACGGCGGTCTTTTGCACTCTATCGGACTCCGGCTCGTTTCCGTTATAGCTGAGCGATGACGTCCCCCAATCGGACGCACTCAGGAGGAAACACATGATCCGTCGCCGGCACCTGCTTCAGGCATCAGCCGCTGTTCTCGCCGCACCCGCCCTTATTGAGCGCGCCAATGCTCAGTCCGCCTTCGACTGGAAGCAGTGCAAGGGTCAGAGCATCGAGGTGAATTTTCAGTTGTCACCGCGCGGCTCACTGACCAAGACGCGCATTCCACAATTCGAGGAACTGACCGGCATCAAGGTCGGGTTCGAACAGATCCCCGAACAGCAGCAGCGCCCGAAAGTGGCGATGGAGATGGCGACCGGCCATCCCAGCTTCGACGTGGTGAATGTCGGTATGCACGTCCAGAAGCGCCTGGTGGAGCGGGCCAACTGGATGGAAGACCTGCGTCCGTACATCGCGGACAAAAGCCTCACCAACCCCGATTTCGACATGGCCGATTTCAGCGCGCCGTCGATGGCGGTGGCGACCGGCAGCGATGGCAAGATCAACGTCCTGCCGTCCAACCAGGATCTGTTCATCATCTTCTACAATAAGGAATTGCTGGCGGAGAAAGGCTTCAACGCTCCCCCTAAGACGTTCGACGAATTGATGACGATGGCGCATGCGCTGACCGATCCGGCGAAGGGCATTTACGGGTTTGTCGGCCGCGGTCTGAAAAATGCGAACGTTGTCCTGTACGACAGCATTCTGATGGGTTTCGATCAGGAGACGGTTTCGGCGGACGGCAAGAAACTGCTCACCGACACGCCGGCGGCGGTGGAGGCGGCTACGTGGTATCAGAAGATCATGAAGGAATGCGGCCCGCCAGGCAACATTGGTTTCAACTGGAACGAGTGCCAGACCACGTTCATGCAAGGCCGAGCGGCGATGTGGTGGGACGGGATCGGGTTCTCGGCGCCATTGCTGGACAAGACGAAGTCAAAGGTCTTCGACAAGGTCGGGTTCGCGCCTGTGCCAGCCGGCCCCAAGGCGCATAATTGCGCGACGTTCATCGAGGGCATTGGTATTCCCGCCGCCGCCAACGCGAAGAACAAGAAAGCCGCGTGGCTGTTTATGCAATGGATCGGCGGCAAGGAAGAACAGGGCGAGGTGCTGCGCACCGGCTCCGGCACCCCTGCCCGGCTGTCGGTTTACGGCCGCACGGACATCGTAGCCAACAGCACCTTCCCGAAGGAGTGGTTTGAGACGACAGGCACCAGCCTGAAGATCGCTCGGTCGGGTTTGCCGGTGATCGTTCCGGTGACTGAGTTCCGCGACACGATCGGGGTGGCGCTGACCAACATCGTGGGCGGGTCTGATCCGGCAACGGAGCTGAAGAAGGCCACGGCGGCGTTCCAGCCGGTGTTGGATAAGTCGAACGAAGCTTAATCCGCGCGTATTGGGGCACTCTGAACCGAGTTGGCGGTTCGGAGTGCGACGCCGGGGGGCGGCGTGAGATCAGCTTGTTTCGGAAGCCTGCCATTCATCGGGCAGGAACGACCTGCCCCACGACCACGGCGTTGCTCGATGTGAATAATCGCCTGAGGCGCCGTTGCATGGGCTTCTCGAAGGAATAGAACGACAGCGTCGATAGGCCCAACACCACGACCATGCAGAGGACTCCTTGAAAGACGGTCTCGACTTCGTACGAATCTGGCGGACGCACGCCGGTCACGAGCTGAACCAGCAGCCCTTTCAGTGGCAGTAACGGTAAGTGCAAAAGGTAGATCGAGAACGAAATCAATCCCAGCCAACGCGGCACAGCGGAACCCAGGCAGCGTGCGAGCCAGGATTGCTCGAACGACAGCCCGACCACCAGACAGCCCGACAAGATCACGAACGCCACATCCAGCGACGGCATTGCCGTGGTGACCAGAACGCCGGCGAGCACGGCCAGCAGCAGATTCGTCCGGCCCAGGGACCGGGTCCAGACGGCGCGCGACCGCAGACGCCAGCAATACATGCCGAGTGCGAACTCGGTGCCGCAGCGGATCAGTGAATTCGGGACATAGTACCAGTCGATCGCTCCGGTCAGTGGCAGGTCCTCGCCCAACTGTCCCTGCGACAGGCTGAGCCACGCCAGACCGACCAAAGCGACCGCCGCCACGATCGCCGCGCGGTTGTTTGACGCCCGTAACAGCAACAGCACGAACACCGGGAACAGCAGGTTGGCGCCCCACTCGATACTCAGCGACCACCCCGTGCCGGTCAGGCTGTCATCCGGCCACCACCACGCCTGCACCATCAGAAAGTTCGCGGCGATCCCGGGCAGGCTGAGGTCTGCACATATTCAGGCCGACGTCGAACTCCATCATCAGCAGGCAGATCGCCGTCACCAGCGCGTAAAGCGGGAACAGCCGCGCGACCCTGGCCTGCACGAACCTGATGTATTCCCGAGCGGTGATCGCGGGCGAGAACCGGTCTTCGTACGTCATCGCCAGCACGAACCCGCTGAGGATCATGAACAGGTCCACCGCGACATACATGTGCGACACGACCGTATGGACCATGGCGTTGCCGGGAAACCGGCCGAAATAGTGGCCGATCATCACCCAACAGGCGGCTATGCCCCGCAGCCCGGTGAGCGATTTGATTTCAGAACGCATGCCGTCTCCCGGGACCCTGCCGAATGCCCGGGCGATCCATCTTCGAGCGTTATTGCATGGCCAAACCCGTTCCGAAATGCAAACCGTGTCTGATCTGTCCCGTCCCGATGGTTTCCAACGGTCCAATCAACCGTCGCCGGGCGCTTTCGCATGCGGCGCATCTTCCAAAGGCGACCTCCAGGGTCCAGAATGCGGCTTGGTTCATACTCGGGAAGGGAAACACCCAATGACAGGTCAAGTCGCCATCGTAACCGGCGCCGGCAGCGGAATCGGCCGGGCCGCTTCGCTCAATCTTCTGGCGGCTGGATGGTCGGTCGTGCTGGTCGGACGCCGGCCGGATGCGCTGGAAGAAACCGCCGGCATGGCCAAGGGCGGCCAGACGCTGATCGTCCCCACCGATGTCACCGATCCGGCCGCGGTTGATGCGCTGTTCGCCAAGGCGAAGGCTACGTACGGCCGGTTGGACACGCTGTTCAACAACGCGGGCGGCAATGTCCCGTCCACCAATTTTGGAGACTTCACGTTCGAGATGTGGCGCCAGGTCTGCGCCATCAACCTCGATGCGATGTTCCTGTGCGCCAATGCGGCTTTTCGGGCGATGCGGGATCAGACGCCGCAGGGCGGCCGGATCATCAATAACGGCTCGATTTCGGCGCATAACCCGCGTCCGGGTTCGGTGGGTTACACGTCCACCAAGCACGCGATCACCGGGCTGACCAAGTCGATCTCGCTGGACGGGCGGCAATTCGACATCTGCTGCGGCCAGGTGGATATCGGCAACGCCGCCACCCCGATGACCGCGCGGTCCACGAACGGGCAGATGCAGCCGAACGGCCAGATGATGGTCGAGGCCCGTATGGACGCCGATCTCGTCGGCAAACAGGTGGCCTTCATGGCGAGCCTGCCGTTGGAGGCGAACGTGCAGTTCGTCACGATCATGGCGACCAAGATGCCCTGGATCGGCCGCGGCTAAATGACATCCGGGCGGCGAAGCCTGTTGGGCCTGGCCGCCCTGGGTCTGACTGGACGGGCGGCTTCGGCCGCTCGTCCGAAGGGAACAAACGCGCCGCCCCCAAATATTACGATCGAGACGCACCACGGTAAGGTTCGCGGCGTTCTGGATGGCGGAATCAAGGTGTTCAAAGGCATTCCCTATGCCGCGCCCACCGGCGGGTTGAACCGGTTCCGGCCGCCTAAGCCTTCGGCGAACTGGGCGGATGTACGTGACGCGGTCGCCTATGGGCCGATGTGCCCGCAGATTGGCCGCGACCGGGCCAGTTACGCGTCATCCTGGACCACCGACAAAGAGTCCTCCGAGGACTGTCTGGCCCTGAACGTCTGGACCCCCGGACTGCACGACCAGCGCCGCCGGCCGGTGATGGTTTGGCTGCATGGCGGCGGGTTTTCGGCTGGTTCGGGATCTCGCAACGTGTTTGAGGGCACGCGGCTGGCGCAGCGGGGCGACGTGGTGGTGGTCACGCTGAACCACCGATTGAGTGTGTTCGGGTTCCTGTACCTCGGGCATCTGGGCGGGGCGGAGTATGCGGAGTCCGGCAATGTGGGGATGCTGGATTTGGTCGCTGCCCTGCGCTGGGTGCACGACAATATTTCCGCGTTTGGCGGCGATCCTGGGAACGTGACGATTTTCGGCCAGTCAGGCGGCGCGGCCAAGGTCAGCACCCTGATGGCGATGCCACAGGTTCGGGGATTGTTCCACAAAGCCATCGTGCAGAGCGGCTCGCACCTGGAGGGGCTGACTCCGGACGAGGCGACGCGGCATGCGATGACGTTTCTGACGGCGGTGGATGTCAAGCCGACCGAGTTGCAACGGCTGGCGAAATTGCCGACCGACACAGTAGTGGCGGCGCTGACCAGGATCATGTCTGTTCCGGGGGCTAAGCCGAATTTCAGTCCGGTGGTGGATGGGATCGTGCTGCCGCGCAATCCGTGGCAGCCGGATGGACCCGCTGTCTCGGCCGGTATCCCGATGATCGTGGGCTCCACGCGGACAGAAACGACCGCGTTGCTGGGGGCGGGGCATCCTGAGTATTTTGCGTTGGATGATGCAGGGTTGGCACGCAATCTGTCGGGGTGGGTGCCCGATCGGGAGATCGCCCGCGTGGTTGCCGGATTTCGCAAATTGATGCCGGGAGCGTCACCGTCCGATCTGTTCTTTGCCATTACGACCGACCGGCGGGTGCGGCAGCAGGCCTGGGTTCAGGCAGAACACAAGGCGGCGCAAGGGCCGGTTTGGTTGTATGAGCTGGATTGGGCCACGCCGGTGGATGGTGGCAAGTGGGGTTCTCCGCATTCGCTGGATCTGGCGTTCGTGTTCGATAACGTTGCGAAGTCGGAGGCGATGGTTGGGGCCGGGGCGGAACCTCAGGCGCTGGCGGATCAAATGAGTGCCGCGTGGATCGCATTTGCTCGGACGGGCAATCCCAACACTGCGGCGATTCCAGCCTGGCCGGCTTTCACGGTCGCCGAACGGGCCACCATGGTGTTTGGTGGCAAATCCCGTGTGGTGAACGATTTCCGGGGGGACGAACGGGCGTTGCTGGCTTCGCTGCCGCTGGTTCGGGTGAGCCGGTAGGGTCTGTCACCGGAGCGGCGGACCTACATCGTCGGCATGGTGTTTCTTGCTAATGGTTTTGGCCGTTTCTGCGTCCACGCCCTGCCGTTCCGCGAAATTCATCTCCAGCCCGCCCGGGGTCACGCCAACCAGTAATACGCCGGGGACCGTTCCACTGTTTTGAAACGTATGGGCGGTGTCGCGGGGGACAAAGACAATGGACCCGGCAGGCGCGGCGACAACGCGATCACCAAGTTTGAAATTGAAGTCTCCGCTGATGATATAGAAGAATTCATTTTCCGCGTGGTGGACATGCAACGGCGGCCCGCTTTTCGGTGCGATGATTTGTCGAAACAAACCGAGCGCGCCAGCGGTCTGCTCGCTTCTTGCCAATATTTCGGTGAAATCGGTCTCTCGGCCCTTGGGCCCGGAATAGCGTGCGCCACCGTCCGGCAAGACGACGAACCCCTCCGGTTCGGCGGCCACCGTGGCGGCCGATGCGAGGAGAAGTCCGGCACTGAGTAGAAACGGCGTCCACATGGTTAAGTCCTCCCCGGGTCAAAGCGCGTCGGTCATCCACGTTTCGTCAGCCTCGCCGCAGGTTCCAGAAGATTGGCAACCCCTTCAGACAGCCGGTCAGGTTTTTCTGCTGGACGGTCGGCTGATAGAACATACCGAGCGGAAGATAAGGTACATCTTTACGAGCCTGGACCTGCAAATCCGCGCGGATACGCTGCTGCTCCGCAACAGCGGAGGCGGCGAACCATGCGTTACGCAGGGCCTCCAGCTTCGGCGCCGTTGGCCATCCGAACCAGGCATCGGCTCCGTTGCCACGTAAGGGAAAATTGGTAGCCGGGCTGGACATGTCCAGGGCGGCGAGTGTTGAGCAAAACGCGCTCCAACCGCCATGCTCGATGGTCGCCTTGCTGGAACGACGCTGCAGGATGGTGCCCCAGTCGCTGACCCGGATATCGACGTTCAGGCCGCATTTTAGCAGCATGTCGGCGCCGACATCACCGAGCGCTTTCAGATAGGCAACGTCGCCGGGAACCATCATCAGGACAGGTTCGCCGCTGTAGCCGGCTTTTTTGATGTCATTTCTAACACGATCCAGGTCGGGTGGCCGGGTCAGCGCGCCGCTCCCAGCCGGCGCGTTCGGAGGGAAAAATCCGGCATCCGCACGCCATGCCTTACGATCGGCGCCGGCCGCGGCGGACATGTAATCTTCCTGATTGACAGCACCCAGCAACGCCTGACGGATCGCCGGATTATCGAACGGCGGAAACAATTGATTCATGCGCAGAAAGGCTGCGTTACCGGTAACCTCCACAACAAAGACGGACAGCCGGTCATCGCGCTGCAACAGCGGCTGCAAATCGAAGTCGAGTTTCTCCCACCAATCCGCCTCGCCTGTCTGCATGGCGGCAGCGGCGGTTGCCGGGTCCGTGATGACTTTCCATTCGATCCGATCAAAATAGGCGATCTTCGGTCCAGCCGTCCACTCGGGCGTTCCATCGTCGCGTGGCCGGTAGTCGACGAATCGCTCGTAGGCAACATGGGAGCCCGACACCTGCTCGTCAGCCAAAAAGCGAAAAGGGCCGCTGCCGACCATCTCGCTGATCGATTTGAATGGATCTGTATCTGCCAGCCGTTCCGGCATGATCGGCAGAAAATTGCTGGAAGTTTTGCCAAGTGCATCGGGCAGAAGGGGAAATGGCGCCTTCAGTCTAAAGACGATGGTTTTGTCGTCGGGTGCGGTTATGTCGTTTGTTGCGCCCAAAAGCGCCTGCCCGAAGGCGTCCCGCCGTCCCCAGCGCCGGATGCTGGCGACACAGTCACGCGCCAGGACCGGCGTGTTGTCGTGAAACAGAAGGCCGGAGCGCAATGTCAGCCGCCAGCGCTTGCCGTCATCTTCCGTTACATCCCCCTTGATCATCTGCGGCTGAGGCCGAAGATTGGCATCCTGACCATACAGGGTGTCGAAGATCATGAAGCCATGCGTGCGCGTTGGATAGGCGGAGGTCCAGACCGGATCGAGGATCGTCAGGTCGCCGTACGGAATGAATTTCAGCACGCGTTCGGTTGCCGCCGCGGCCAGACGCGGCGACGTCAAACCCGCGGCTCCGGCCGTCGCCAGCAGAGTGCGTCTTTTCATCCATCGATGCCTCAGTCAGCGCCCGGGGACGAAGCTCTCCCCGCTATAGATTCGAAACGATCCAACACTCATTCGACACGCTTTGCGGCAGCCTCAAACGAGAACGTCCCGATTTTGTCCTTTATCTTCGCGGTGATGAATGTCGCGGTGTTACCGTTGACAGTAGCGGTCAGCGTCCTCTCGCTGCCGTTCCTGGCCGAATACCCGGCATGTTCAATCTTGTAGAAAATCTCTTTCTTTGCTTCGTCCACCGTATAATGGCCCAGGTTCACGACAACAAAGGCATCAGGATGGCGCGGATCATCAGATTTCAGCTCGGCGCGCGGTTCACCAATAATGGTCTCGGAAAACAGTCCGTTTTTGCCGAACACATAGCGGCCCATGCCCCCGGCACCAAAGGGTGAGATGCGCTTCCCGTCATCATATTGATTACTGATAGACGTAATCTCCCAGCTTCCAACAATTTGTTCCTTTAGCGTTTCCGCCCGAGCCGCCGCGGCGCCGCCGAGAAAAACGACTCCAAAGGACAAAAACGCAATTGTACCAAAAAGGCGGGTGAACGGGTATACCATAATCCCCCCTTATCTGAACATCGCCGGTTTAAGCTGTCACGAAGCCTGACAGTACTGGGGGATTTCGGCAATGGCCCGGCAACCGGCTGGTCTGCGCAACAAATTCCCGGTTCTGCTTCTGATATTAATCACATCGATCTGGCTCGATCATCAGTATTCTACGTTCCAAGTAACTGATTACATTGCGTCAATATCGGTTTAGTCTGGTGCGTTGTGGCGTGCAAATCCATCCGCCGAACATTCGACCGGCGCCGGTTTTCCGAAGGCCAGTGATTTTTCGACTCCGGCATCAAGCATCACCTTCCCGTGCTTCCTGATGTTCGCAACAGGGAAATTCATAATTCCTATCGCACCAAGGCCGCCAACAACGAGTCCAGCCGAAGCCGTCCTTCTCGCGTCGCGATCAGGCATTCGGGCGTTAAGACTGCATAACCCGCCTCCACACATTGCCGCAACACGTCCGCATCCACTGCCTCCGCAACGGTTCGCCCGGTCCGGGCGGCAAACCGGGTGAGTTCGACACCCTCGGCCAGCCGCAGGCCCATCAGCAGCGCCTCCCTGGCTCGGATGTCCGGCGACAGGGGTTCGCTTGACGTCAGCCCGTCGCCATCCCGCTCCACCCGTTCCGCCCAGGGTTCCGGGGCACGGTGCCGGCGGGTGGCGCGTAATGAGCCATCGAGTGTGACCCGCCCGTGTGCGCCGGGGCCAATCCCGGCGTAATCCAGGTATCGCCAGTATGCCAGATTGTGCCGGCTTTCCTGTCCCGGGCGCGCGTAATTGGAGATCTCATAGGCCAGTAATCCGGCCCTCGCGCATTCTTCTTCCGTCGCGTCGTACAGCGCCGCGGCGGTGTCCTCATCCGGCAGCACGATTTTGCCTTGCCGGTGCAGCACCTCGAACTGAGTCGCCGGCTCGATCGTCAGTTGATACAGCGACAGGTGATCGTCCGCGAGGGCCAGCGCATCGCGCAGTTCGGTGCGCCAACTGGCCAGATCCTGACCGGGCCGGGCATAGATCAAATCGAACGAAACGCGCTGGAACAGCCGTCTGGCCAGCTTCAACGCTGCAACGGCCTCGGTGGCCGAGTGCTGGCGACCGAGCGTCCGGAGAGCAGTTTCGTCGAGGCTTTGGATGCCGATCGACACCCGGTTGACCCCGGCGGCGCGATAATCGGCCAGGCGTCCGGCCTCAATGCTCGTCGGGTTGGCTTCCAGCGTGACTTCCAGATCGTCGGCGACGTCGAACCAGCGGGACGCGTCGTCCAGCAGCGCGCCGACGGTCGATGGCTCCATCAGGCTTGGCGTGCCACCACCGAAGAAGACCGAGGTTAAGCGACGGCGCCCGAGCCGGGTGGCCTCGGTTGCCAGTTCGCGCCGTAGGGCGGCACCGAAACGGCCCTGGTCGATACGGTCGCGGACATGCGAGTTGAAGTCGCAATACGGACATTTGGACAGGCAGAACGGCCAATGGACATACAGGGCCAGATCCGCGGGCGTTTCCGTCACAGCTTTAATCGCGAGGGTATCCGCATGTTCAGGCTGTTCGGGATCGACCATGTCTCTCGTGCTTCGCGGACAACGAAGAAGCCGGCGCGCACATAGTTGGGCAGCGCCCTGGGATGATCGGCGGTGCAGGTGTTGACCGTCATGCCCCGCGCGCCATGCCGCCACGCCTCGTCGACCGCCGCTTGCAGCAGGGCGAACCCGGTGCCGTGGCCGATCGCATGCGGCATCAGGCCGAAATAGCTGAGATTCACGTCGGGCCAGGAGCGGGCATCGAGTTCGAAGAAACCGGCCGGCTCGCCCTTGGCATACAGGGTGTAGATGGCGACGGATTGATCCCGGAGCAAGGCGGCCAGTTCGTCGTCCGGGGTCGTGCGGCGGAGCCACCACAGGTAGTCGGCGCCGACGGTGTTGTAGAGGTAGCGGTAGAACGGCACCGACGGGGACTGCGCGCGAACGATCTGGCAACCCGGCGGCAGGCCCGGCGCTCGGGTTGCCGGCGCTTTGTCCATCCGCAGGAATGTCACTTTGACTCCGACCCGCGTAACCGACCCCATCTGCTTCGCCCTGTGATCCAAAGCGGGCAGCTTTATCCTGGAACGGTGCCGGATGCTACTGGATGCAGTGCGTCGATGGTGTCCTGAGCGCCGTTTGGCTCGGGCAGCGGAACCGCTGCAACGCCTGCGCGTTGGGTTTGTATCGGATCAGCGGGAGGACGAATTGGACCGGATCAAAATCCTGGACGAAACTTTGTGGCGGGAGGTGCCGCGGGACGTGGTTGCCGAGGCCGAACGCGCTGCCGTCGAGAGTCCGGTCTGGATCGCCCGGCAGGGAAACGGGCATATCGTCGCTATGGATGGGCCGGGGAACCCGGAGGTGGCGACCGGAGATGTGATGTTCATCGCGGAAGTGGCGCCGCACGGCCGCTAAATCCGGTTCGGAAATGTCGGCGGTGGCGAAGAAGACTCCGGATATAACGGGCGGTGTCGTTAGACTGCAGGATATCCAGTAACGTCCCTCGATGATCCAACGACGGCCGTGCCGGCTAAGGGTGGGATAGGGACGCGGGGCCGCTAATCCAGATTCCGGGTTTTGGGCAATACGCTGCTTTGCCCGTTCCAGGGCGTCCAAGAGATTGATTGCCGCGGCATGCCTCGCCTTTTCCTCGGAGTACGCGATGAGCCGATCGACCTGTGCTTCGGCCTCGGGACTTAGCGAAATCACGCCTGACGGGCTGTCTTCGGCTGTTCAAGCGATTGTCCAGACTTCATGCGGGCTATGCTGGCCCGGAGTCTGTCCAGGACGGGTTCGAGTGGAATCGTTTGGCCGGACTCTATCTGGGCCTCACTGCGTTCAAGCGATTCCGACATCCAGCCCAACGGTGTCTTGTCGGCCATAGTGTCCATCTTTAGACTATGGTCCGGCGGGGGCGCCTTTTCCAGAACAATCAATAGTGGTGGTTGTTGAGTGCCGCTGTTCTGTCGTCCGGCTCGATGCAGTCAATGCTATAGACACTGTCAGATCACACGTCTCGAGCTACTTTTGGCTACACTCACGGTTACGGCACCTTGGCCGCGAGACACGAAGGAATGTCTCCACGATGCTTGAAACATGTGGGCAATGGGGTATATTTTCCAAAGGTGACTTCTCAGGCCGCGTGTCTGGTGAGCGCCGTGGTTACCCGGTGGCAGAAGGCCCTGGTTGCCGACCACATAATACCCCTCGCTTTAGAACCGCCTTCGGGCGGTTCTTTCGTTCAGGGCAGATGAATCCCGAATCGCTCGCGGAGACCCAAGGCATTCAGGTCCTCGGCGACGATCCACTTACGCGCATAGGCGACCACATCCGCCAACTGTAGCAGCCGGGACGCGGCTGAATCCAGTCGCACAACCCGGTCTCGCGGTGCCGCCATCCAAAAGCGTTGCAGTAATCCTTGCAGATATTTGTCATCGAGATTGACCGCGTGAATCTCATTGGCATTGGCTTCCAGCAAATCGCTGAAACATTTGTCCATCCGTCCGGCATCACGGGCCAGAACGATCACCGCGCCAAGATAAAGAGAGCCCGCTCCGGCGGTTCCATACTCGTCAAGGAAGCACAGTATCTTTTTATTAAGATATGCAACCACAGTTTACATCGCTGACACCGGCGGCGATGTAAACATATCGCGGTTGTGCGGCGCAACGTTTCGTCGTCCGCCGCCAACCAACCGTCTCCGAACCAGCTATCCCCGCCGTCGCCTAGACGTCCAGGTTCGCCACTTTCAGCGCATTGCCCACGATAAAGTCGCGCCGGGGCTCCACCACGTCGCCCATCAGCGTGCTGAACACCTGAGCGGCTTCCTCGGAATCCCCGACCTTCACCTGCAACAGCGTGCGGATCGACGGATCGAGAGTCGTCTGCCAAAGCTGATCCGGGTTCATCTCGCCCAACCCTTTGAACCGTTGCACCGACAGGCCGCGGCGTCCGTGCGCGATGATCCGGTCGTACGCCGTGGCCGGGCCGGCCACAGAGGGCTCCTGCGCATCCAGTTTCAGCTTCGCCGGCACACTGAAGCGTTGCGCCAGCGCGGTTGCGCGTTCGGCCAGCCACCGAGCCTCGGCGCTGCGCAGGGCGGAGGGTTCCAGAGCGTAGCGTTCGGCCACACCGCGGACGGTCCGCGACAGCGTCAGGCCGTTATCGGCGCTGACCACCCAACCGCGTTCGGCCGGCAGCGACACAGCGTTCAAACGCGTGGCGAAGTCGGGTGCGTTGGCCGTGGCCCGCACCGCGTCGGGCGTCAGCACACCGGCGATCGCCGCCTGTTCCAGCAGTGCCACCGGGATCACCGAGGACAGCCGCTTCAGATTGTGCGAGGCTTCACGCAGCAGGTTTACCTCGCGGCGCAGGTCCTCTTTCTCGTGCACATCGCCGTTGGCATAGGTCAGGCGCGCGTCCGCCAAAGCCTTGTCCAGCAGGAACGATTCCAGCGCGTTATCGTCCTTCAGGTAGCGCTCATCGCTGCCCCGCTTGGCGCGATACAGCGGCGGCTGGGCGATATACAGATGCCCGCGCTCGATCAGTTCCCGCATCTGGCGGAAGAAGAACGTCAGCAACAGCGTCCGGATATGCGAGCCATCCACGTCGGCGTCCGTCATGATGACGATCCGGTGGTAGCGGAGTTTGCCGGCGTCGAAGCCGCCTTGCTCGACCGCGCCGGGACCGATGCCGGTGCCCAGCGCGGTGATCAGCGTGCCGATTTCCTGAGAACCGAGCATGCGGTCGAAGCGGGCACGCTCAACGTTGAGAATCTTGCCTTTCAGAGGCAGGATCGCCTGGAACTTGCGGTCGCGGCCCTGTTTGGCGGAGCCACCGGCGCTGTCACCCTCGACGATGAAGATTTCGCACTTGGCGGGATCGCGTTCCTGGCAATCCGCCAGCTTGCCGGGGAGCGTCGAAATGTCCAGCACGCCCTTGCGGCGGGTCAATTCGCGGGCTTTCCGAGCGGCTTCGCGGGCGGCGGCGGCGTCCATCACCTTCTGGATGATGCCCTTGGCTTCCTTCGGATGCGTTTCAAACCAATGCGACACGGCGTCGGCGACGGCGGCCTGCACCACCGGCTGCACCTCGGACGACACCAGCTTGTCCTTGGTCTGGGATGAGAATTTCGGGTCGGGCACCTTGACGGACAGCACGGCGGTCATGCCCTCGCGCATGTCCTCACCCACCAGTTCCAGCGAGTCCTTCTTGCCCATGCTCTGGGCGTATTTCGTCACCACGCGGGTCAGCGCCTGGCGGAAACCGGCCAGATGCGAGCCACCGTCGCGCTGCGGGATGTTGTTGGTGAAGCACAGCATCGTCTCATGGAAGCTGTCGTTCCACGACAACGCGAACTCCGCTCGGATTCCCTGCTGATCAGGCGTGGTGCGCAGGTTTATCGGCGGGGTGAACACCGCGTTCTTGGAGCGATCGAGCCATTCGACGAAGGCAACCAGGCCGCCGTCGTAGCGCATGACGCTCTCGACCGCCGGGGCGTGGCGTTCGTCACGCAGCACGATGGTCATGCCGGAGTTCAGGAACGCCAGCTCGCGCAGGCGGCGTTCCAGCAGGGTGTAGTCGAACTCGGTCTTGGTGAAGGTACCGGGGCTGGCTTTGAAGGTGACTTCCGTGCCGCTGACGCGGTCGGTTGGGCCAACGATTTCCAGCGGGCCGTCCGGTTCGCCGTGCTGGAAGCGGATGCGATGCTCCTGGCCCAGGCGCCAGATCTTCACTTCCATCCACTCGGACAGCGCGTTGACAACGGCGGCGCCGACGCCATGCAGACCGCCGGAGACCTTGTAGGAGTTCTGGTTGAACTTCCCACCGGCATGCAGGCGGGTCAGCACGACCTCGGCGGCGGAGATGCCTTCCTCGTGGTGGATGTCGGTCGGAATGCCCCGGCCGTCGTCACGCACGGTGACGCTGCCATCACCGTTCAGGGTCAGTTCGACGTTCGACGCGAAGCCGGCCTGGACCTCGTCCACCGCGTTGTCGATGATCTCAAACGCCATGTGATGCAGGCCGGAGCCGTCGTCGGTGTCCCCGATATACATGCCGGGGCGTCGTCGCACGGCATCGAGTCCACGAAGGACCGAGATCGATGCGGCGTCATACGCTTCGGGATCAGAATCGGGGGGCGGCGCGGCGTTGTCAGACATGCCGAGGACAGACTCCAGGGTGTGGGATAAGTACTATAGATAGATAGCAGCTACAGAGCGGCAGGGACAGGGGTTGTGTCAGTTTGGAGGCGAAGAAAACGCCCATCCGGGTGTAACCCGCCGCCGCCCGTTGCCAGTGCCTCGGCATGGCCTGCCAGCGGCAGGAAGGTCTCGGCATCCGTGCCGGTGATCACGGTCTGCGCGGGCAGCGCAATCAGCACGTCCCATAGCGCACGGCGGCGCTCCGCGTCCAGGTGAACCGCCGGTTCGTCGAGTAAAAGCAAGGGGGCGAAGCCGCGGGCGGAGGCGATCAGGGCGGCGTGCGCCAGGATGACGCCGATCAGCAGGGCCTTCTGTTGCCCTGTGCTGGCCAGCGCGGCGGGTGTGCCGGTGGTGACGTCGGTCAGCCGCATGTCGGTGCGGTGAGCGCCCAGCAGGCAGGTTCCGGCGGCCGAGTCGCGGGGGCGGTTGGCGGCCAGGGTTTCGCGCAGCCAGTCCTCCACCTTCAGGGCAGGTTCGACTTGCAGGCGTTCGGCGATCGGGCAGGCGAGGCCGATGCGGCCGGGTGGAAAGGCGCCGGCACCCGCCGCGATTTGCGCGTTGAGGCGGGTGACGAGGCTGAGGCGAGCGGCGGAGGCGGCTACGGCGTGGCGCGCAATAGAATCCTCCAGGCCGGACAGCCAGGCGCGGTCGTGACGGCCCTCGGACAGCAGGCGGTTGCGGCTGCCGACGGCGGTGTCGTGCGCGGCCATTTCGCGGGCGTGGCCGGGTTCCAGGGCCCAGACAAGGCGGTCCAGGAAGCGGCGGCGGCCGGAGAGACCTTCCTGGAACAGCCGGTCCATCTGCGGGGTGAGCCAGACGGCGGCAACGATGCGGGCGATGTCGGCCTGGTTGCGCGGGGCGGCGCCGTCCAGGCGGAAGACGCGGCGGTCCGACCCGGGTTCGCAGCCGGTGCCGATGATGGTTTCGCCGTCCCGGGTCTGGAAGCGGGCGGCGACGGCCCAGCCGCCGGGACCGTCCAGGCGGGGCAGGTCGGCATTGCGGGCGCTGCGCAGGCCTCGGCCGGGGACGATCAGGGACAGCGCCTCCAGCAGGTTGGTCTTGCCGGTGCCGTTGGGGCCGTAGAGCACACTGATGCGCGCCGCCGGGCGCCAGGTCAGCGCGGCGTAGCTGCGGAAGTCGGTGAGGGTGAGGCGGTTGAGGCGGAGCACGCCGGCAACATGGCGTTATGCTGATGTGGCGTGAAGGGGGTTCGGTGCATGGTTCGGCGGCACCGCAAAGGAGAACCTCTCCGACTGAGTGTCTTGGGCGCCGATGTTAACGGCTCGTTAACCTTTCTTTCGTATTGTGGCGCGGTTCGTAACGACGGGATGCACCGATGCGACCGAAGAAAACCGCGAGATGAAGACCTATGTTGCTTCCAGAGCCGCGCGTCACCATATTTTGTATGGCAATAGATCAGGCGGAGGACACAGATCCGGCGCACATAAGGGTAAGAGCGAGTTCCCTCAATCCTGGTCGGACCAAGCGATTATTGACGCAATTGAAGACGTAGCCAACGATCTTGGCTCTACTGTTCGGCCGCAGCGCGGTGGACGTATTATCTTGATTGGTACCCGCAACTGCGTCAGCATTACCGTCGTTGTGAATCCGGCGGATCGTTTTCTCATAACTGGCTATCCGACTTAGCGATTTCCTGGAGTCCCCAATGGCAGATCTGGCACTTTATCACGCCCAAACGGAGCAGCGGATATCGCGGCTGTTAGCGCAACTGGTCGGGTTTCTGACTGAAACCGAGCATGCAGAGGTCACTCAGTTCCTGCGCGCCGGCGAATATGGACTGGCGTTGGACACACTGGCTTGCATATTGGTTGAGGAGCAGAAGCCGGTTGCAGCAGGTCTTTTAGCTGAAATCGAAAGTCTCGCTGAAAGCATGGACCTTCTCGATGCCGGTTGCATGCATGATCTCCACACATGGTATGACCGGCAATCTAAGCAGCGTGACGCTGCATACTAACGCCAGGTATAACCACAGCGCCCTCAGTCCGGCTGCCCCAACGCCCGATACATCTCCGCCAACTGCGGGCTGATCGGCACGTTCAGCGTCTCGCCGTTCGGCAACCGGTCCACCAGCCAGCGTGTGTACAGCCGGTTCAGGTTCCCTTCGCTCGCCATACGCGCAAAACTGTCGCGGACCAGATCGGAGAACGCCGGATCATCGCGCCGGAAGCCGATGGCATACGGCTCGTATGACAAGTAATCGCCGGTAATGCCAAAGCGCTTCCCCTCGGGGCGTGTGGCGACGAAGCCGGCCAGCAGGATGTCGTCGGACGCAAAGGCGTCGGCCTTGCCGGACGCCAGCATGTCGTAGGCGGTATCCAAAGCCGGCACCTCGGTCACAGTGATCGGGGGAGACACGGTCGTGGCCAACCGATAGATCGCCGCCGCGTTGGTCGTGCCCGCGCCGACCACGATCGTGCGGCCGCCCAACGAACGATACGACGGAACCGCCGGCCTGCCGTTCACCAACGGCACCAGCAGCTTAGTACCGGCCAGGAAGAACACCGGCGAGAACGCCACGGTCTTCGCCCGCTCCGCATTGGCGGTGGTCGATCCGCACTCCAGGTCGATCGCGCCGGACACGATTCTCGAAATGCGTTCCTCGGCCCCAACCGGCACATACACGATCCGAACCCCGGTCTGCCAGGCCGGGGCATCGGCCTCCAGCAGGTCGCGGTTGAGCAACGCCGCAACGTCCTCCGCAATGCCGTGGCACAGATCCAGCGAGAAACCGACCGGCTGGTGCCCGGGGTTCAGGAACGAAAACGGCGGACTGCTCTCGCGATAGCCGATCAGGATGGTCCCTCGGGCGTTAATCGTCTTCAGCGTGCCGGACAGCACGACGCCGTCCTCCGCCCGAGCGCCGCCGCACACACAAGCCGTCACCAGAAGGAAAGCGAGGAGGCGACTCATATCGCCTCCACCTCCATCTCCTCGATCATCTCCCGCGTGTCCTCATCGGCGATCAGTTGCCCCTCCCACTTCGCGACCACGGCGGTGGCCAGCGAGTTGCCGATCACGTTGGTCGCCGACCGCCCCATGTCGAGGAACGTGTCGATACCGAGCAACAGAAGAAGACCTTCCTCGGGCAGGCTGAACTGGCTCAACGTCGCGGCGATCACCACCAGCGACGCCCGGGGCACGCCCGCGACGCCCTTGCTGGTCAGCATCAGCGTCAGCAGCATGGCGATCTGCGTGCCGGTGCTGAGGGGGATGTCATACGCCTGGGCGATGAACACACTCGCGAAGGTGCAGTACATCATCGTGCCGTCGAGATTGAACGAGTATCCCAGCGGCAATACAAAACTGGAGATATTGCGGGATATCGGGAACTTCGCCAGTTGCTCCAACATCTTCGGGTAGGCGGCTTCGGAACTGGCGGTCGAGAAGGCCAGCAGGAACGGCTCCCGCACCAACCCCACCAGACGCTTGACGCTCGGTCCGAGGATGGCGAACCCGGCGGCGACCAGGATCAGCCAGAGGCAGACGAGGCCGAAGTAGAACTCCCCCATGAACTTCGCGTAGTTCAGCAGGATGCCGAGCCCGTTGGTGGCGATGGTCGCCGCCATGGCGCAGAACACGGCCAGCGGGGCCAGTTTCATGACATAGCCGGTGACACGCAGGATGATGTGGGACAGGCCCTCGATGCCTTCCAGCACGACCGCGGCCCGCTCGCCCATCGCCGCGCAGGCGACGCCGAAGAAAATGGAGAAAACAACGATCTGCAGGATCTCGTTATCCACCATCGGGCGGATCGCCGAGTCCGGGAAGACGTGCTTGATGAACCCGTCCAGCGTCATCGCATGCGCGTCGATGCCGGAGCTGACACCGCTAACGACCTTGTGGATGCCGGCGCCGGGCTCGAAGATGTTGACCAGAATCAGGCCCAGGGTCAGCGATACCAGCGACGCGGTGACGAACCACAGCATGGCCTTGCCGCCGACCCGGCCGACGGCTCCGGCGTCCGACATGTGGCCGATGCCGACCACCAATGTGGAGAACACCAGCGGCGCGATAATCATCTTGATCAGCCGCAGGAAGATCGTGCTGCCGATCGAAACATAGCCGGCGAAGACTTTTTGCGCGGCCGGTGTGGCGAATTGGTCGTGCACCAGGCCGCCAACGGCAATACCCAGCACCATGGCGATCAGAATGTAGGTGGTCATGCGGCTGGACTTCATCGCGGCCTTACCCATGTCGATTATCGTTGCCGGGATCATGCTCTGTCATGGCGCCGTAACACAACATTTCCACGAGGCAACCCGGCGCCGCCCGGGATGTTTTGACTCTCAGCGCGCCTGGACGAGGCATTGGGTTCGGTCGCGCCGCCAAATCGCCAAGGGAGGCGCGGACGTGTCACGTCCACAGGAAACCCCGATCGTCATCGCCGGCGCCGGTCCGACCGGGCTGGCATTGGCAAACTGCCTGGCCGGACAGGGTGTGAACTTCGTCCTGGTGGACAAACTGGCCGCACCGCAAACCACCTCCCGCGCCGCCGCGATCCACGCTCGGACGTTGGAAGTCCTGGAGCCTCTGGGCGTCACGGATGCCCTGGTTGGCGCGGGTTTTCCGATACAGACCGTCGTATTACAGGACCGCGACAAGACGCTGATGCGGGTCGGCTTCGATCAAATACCATCCCGGTACCAATACATCCTGGCGCTGCCGCAAAATGAAACCGAGGCCATCCTGACGCAGCGTCTGACCGCCCTCGGCGGCACGGTCGAGCGTGACCGGGAGGTGGTCGCCGTCGTGCAGGACGGCAGCGGCGCGACCGTCACGGTTCAGGATGCAGCCGGCTCTCGGACGATGATTCGCGCTCGCTATGTCGTCGGTGCGGACGGCTATCACAGCGTTGTCCGGCAGGCCGCCGGCATCGGATTTGCGGCCAGCACCTATGCCGAGACCTTTATCCTGGCGGATGTGCATATGGACTGGACTCTCCCGCCCGGCGACATGCGCCTGTTTCTGGCGCCTGAAGGCTTGGCTCTGGTGGTGCCTTTCGGCGGCGGCCGGTTCCGTATCGTCGCCACCGTCCCGAAGGCTCCGCCCAACCCTTCGCGGTCCGACGTGCAGTCGATTCTGGATCAGCGGGGACCACGCGCTGCTCCCGTCAGGGTGACCGACGTCCTGTGGTCGTCGCACTTTCGCATCCATCACGGCGTTGCCCGGCGATACCGAGCCGGCCGGATCTTCTTGGCCGGCGATGCGGCGCATGTTCACAGCCCGGCCGGGGGACAGGGCATGAATATCGGCATCCAGGACGCCGTCGCCCTCGGCGACCGTTTGGCTGACGTTATCGCCGGGCGGCAACCGGACGCGTATCTGGACGAATACGAACAGGAGCGGCGCCCGATCGCGGAACGGGTCGTGGCGATGACGGACCAGATGACCCGGATGGGAACGCTGACCGGCCCCGTCGGCCAGCAGCTTCGCAACATCGGCCTGACGGTCGCCGGGCATCTGCCGTTTGTCCGCCGGCGGATCGCAACGCGGATGGCGGAGTTGGGACAGCCCTAGCGAATGTTCGAGGGCTCTCCGCCCGATGCTCCGATCGGTCTCGCGGACGAGGCGCGGCTTGCCACATGAGGCTTGCATTGTAAACCGATTGTGAGGCACAACCAAATCTCTCAATTATTCGTATAAAATAGAAATCTTGGAAACAAAAATGATACTAAACGACGGGATACGAGGCAAAATTCCCCGCCTCAAGCCAGAAAGTATAGTTTTATGGAACAAAGGACCGAAAAAGACATGCTATTCGGTGACCGCTTCCGATCTAACCGGCGCCTCGAAAGTCCACCGCGATCGTAAGGGCACACTGGCGGTCGAATATGCGGTGATCGCGGCGCTGATTGCACTGCCGTTGGTCGGGTCGGCCCCGGACTATGCCCGCAAGGTGCAGAAAACCTTTGCCGTCGTTTCTCGGGCTTTTCAGACCGCATGCGAGGCGAGTGCCGGAACAAACGCCTGCAAGTGAGCGCCGTTGCGGCGTGTGGCCATGAACGCAAAATGCGAGCCGCCGAAACGCTGGCATCGCCGGAAATAGTCCGGCCGTTACGGCGCCACATTCAGATTCTCCCGGACCCCCTGCCTCCATTGGAATCTGAGGAATTTGGTTGCACGACAAGCCGCAACCGATAGACACCGCACTGTCAATCGCGGAGTGACCGATGTTGCATTTATCGCCGGACCAGACCAGTCCGGCCGCTGCCGAGGCTGATCGACTCGCCGCCCTGCGCACGTACGAAATACTCGATACCGCCCCGGAAGATGCCTTCGACCGTGTAGTTCAACTGGCCCATAGCCTGTTCGGCATGCCGACCGCCCTTGTATCCCTGGTCGATGAAAAACGGCGATGGGCGAAAGCCCGGCTCGGACCCGCCGCAATCGAAATTCCGCGATCATGGGCATTTTGCAACCAGGCCATCCAGCAGGCCACCCCACTGGTAGTCCCCGACGCCGCCGCCGATGCGCGCTTTCGCGAGAGTCCCCTTGTCGCCGGCGCTCCGTATATCCGCTTCTATGCCGGCGCCCCGATCCGCGACCGGCAGGGCTATGCGCTTGGCGCCGTTTGCATCATTTCATCTGAACCAAACACCGGTTTCTCCGATGAGGACCGAGACCGGCTGGCCAGTCTCGCCGACATTGTCGCGAACGAGATGGAACTCCGCCGCGAACTGATCCGAGCCCGCCGCCATGTCCTCGAAAAGGACGATCTAATGCGTGAGATGCACCATCAGGTCGCCAACAGCCTGCAAATCGTCACCGACGTCCTCGATCTCCAGGCATCCGCGGCTCGTGACGCCGCCGTCAAGACGGCACTGCACAGCGCCGCCGCCCGCATCATTTCGATCGGCGAGGTCCACCAGCAGTTGCGGCGCCAGGGCACCACCGATCTGGCCAATGCCAGTGCGTATTTGGGCCAACTCACGCGGCGGCTGTGGAATGGCGTCGGATTGCCGGCGGGAACCGGGTCGATCGCCGTTGCTGTCCCTACAGACCTCGAATTGCCACCCGAATTGCTGGCCCGGATGGGACTGGTCGCATCGGCGCTGGTGATGAACGCGATGCGCGCGGGTGCGGTGACTGTCAGCGTCGGGCTGGAGCCGCAACCGGGGGCGGTGGTGCTGACTGTCTCTTACGACGGCGATTCAACCGATCCGAACGGGTATGATGGAAGGTCGGTAGACTCCAGCTTCCGGATGATCCGCGTGCTCGCTGGAGAAACCGCAATCACGGTTGATCCCGAAACGCCGCGCCGGGTTTCGGTTCGTTTCCGCGCTTAGGAACTTTTCTAAACCAGACCGCGTCGATTTCGATAAACCTATAGAACCTGCGAGGTCATCGAATGAGGCAGGACGGATCGCTCCGGCGACAATCGTTATTACATGCCGGGACACCTCTCACCGCATGGACAAAGCCGGGCCATGACGGAAATGGAATAGACCCGGGGCCGGTCGCTGCATCGGTCACGGTCAGAACGTTGCGATGTTTGGGCGCTCGATCGTTCACCGATCGCCCTGCTATCAAGGCCGCGAGTCAGGCGATGACATCACGGCGCCAGGGTTGCCGGCACCGGCCCGAACAGTAGCGAACCACACCGATCGCGCTGGCGAAGTGGCCGCCGACGGCATACCGGGCAATCGAGAGGGCCCGCGGCGCGGTGGCACCGGCCAGCACGCCAAGGCCCGCGCCGGCCAGTCCCGCGATTTGCATCGCGGCCAGCATCGCAAACACCATCGACGAACTCGCCAACGCAACCGAACCCAACAGGCTGAGCGCAATCAGGAACGGCGCGGCGACCCGCAGGGCCTTGCCCGAGGCGAACGCCAGAGCGACACCACCGAAACGGGGGTTCAACAGCCAGGCGAGACGGATCGCTTGCTGCGCGTTCCCGCTGGCGATGCGGCGGCGGCGGCGCAGGTCGGCGGCCGGGTCGCACTGTTCGTCTTCCAGCGCCACAATCGTCTCGTCATAAGCGACGCGCCAGCCACGGCCGAAGATCTCCAGCGGCAGGATGAAATCGTCATTGATCGTGTCCGGCGGCAGGGCCGCCCAGGCTGACCGACGGATCGCGTAGAAGGCGCCATGCAGGCCCAGCGGAGCGCCCATCGCGGCCTCACCGCGCTTCACCGCGATCTGATAGGTCCAATAGCCAGCCTCTCCGGCGGACCCCGGCTTGACCAGACGATAGGTGCCGCCGACCGCGCCCAGCTTCGGGTCGGCGAAATGGGCGGCGGCGCGGCGCATCGCGTCCTCGGGCAGCATCGCCGACACGTCGGTCAGGACAACCACCTCGGTCTGCACGACCGCGATGGTGCCGTTCAGCACCGCCACCTTACCGCGGTTGCGGCTGTGGTCGATCACGGTGGCGTTCAGGTGGGCGCAGGCGGCCTCCGCCAGCGTGTCACGGGCGATTGCGACCGTTGTGTCGGTGCAGCCGTCGCAGGCGATCAGCACGGTCAGGCGATCCGCCGGATAGTCCTGAGTCGCAAGGTTACGGATTTTCGCGGCGATATGGGCCGCCTCGTTATAGGCGGGCATGACCACGGTGATCGAGGGCAGCGCTTCGTCGGCCAGGGGAGACACCGGCGCCGGAGCCGGCAGCAACCGCGACACCGCCTTCATCGCAACGGGCCAGCCGACATGATGCCAGGCGTTGAGCGTCAGGGCACCCATGGTCACGACGGCGGTGGCATTCTCGATCGCGGTGTGCATGGCGCGGTTCCCAACATGATGTGCGAGTAGGCCGAAGCCATCGCTGCCAGGCTGGCCGTGTGTTCCACGAAAGAACGGGGGCTGCTTTGGGTCGCGGTGTCTTCGCCCAACACACATCGCAAGGCCTGTGCCAACGCGTCGGGATCCTCCGCCGCCACCAGAACGCCGCTGACCGGATCGACGCCGGCCGGAACCCCACCGACACGGGACGCGACGACCCGGGTGCCACTGGCCTGGGCTTCCAGTAGCGCCAGCGGCAACCCTTCATCCCGGGACGGCAGGCACAGCACGTCGATGGCCTGATAAAACAGAGCGGTATCGTCCACATGACCCAGGAAGCGGATTCGATCCGAAACACCAAGAGATGCCGCCTGTTTCTCAAGATTTCCGCGCTGGCCGCCGCTTCCGGCGATCACCAGAAGCGCATCCGGCACCGATTGCATGGCCGCGATCGCGACATCGACGCCCTTCACCGGTTCCAACCGGGCGGCGATGCCAATGATCTTGCGATGTTCCGGCAATCCAAGCCGGAGGCGGGCGTCCGCCGCGTTGCCCGGTGCGAACCGCTCCATATCCACACCATTCAGGATCACCCGTGGGGCCGCACGCTTCAGGGTTTTCGCCACCATATTCGCAACATGCGGCGCATCGGCGATCAGAATGGGGTTCGTCGCGGCCAGAGCCAGTTGCGCAATGCGACGCCGCCTCGCATTTTGCAAATGCCACGCATCATGTTCGGTGTGGACGCGGATCGGCACACCGGCGGCTCGAGCGGCGGGACCCGCATACAACAGCGGGCCAATATGATGCGTGTGGACGCCGCACGGCTTTAGGCGCCTGAACAGCGAGAACAACCGGACCGGCAGCATCGGGTCAAGACCGGGCTTTTTCCCCAAGAAAATCAACTGATCGCGCTGGGATCGCAGTCTCGGCCACGCCGCCAGCGTCGTCTCCGCGTCGCCATCCAGGCTGACGAGCAACGTCGGGTGCCGGGCCGCCTGGGCACGGGCCAGCTCCAACGCCATGACTTCCAGACCGCCCGGCCGCAGATGCTGCACGACGTGAACGATTGGGCCGAGCGTCGTATCGGATGTCATGTTCCGGTTTCCTTTTGCGAGGCCAGCCAGCATTTCCGCTGTAAAACCGTCGTTTTTCCCATCGTCATGGCCGGGCTTGGCTCCATTGCCATCGGGATAAGGCGTTTGGTGGGGAGGTCTTTCCCATTCGTCATGACCGGGCTTGGTCCGGTCACCCACGACTTTTTGTGCCGTTCCCAGCAAAGTCGTGGGTGGCCTGGCCAAGCCCGGCCATGACGGAGAGTGGAAAGCCACGTTCGCGGCATAAACCTTCCCCACCAATCGCTTATCCCGATGCCTATGGGGCCAAGTTTACCCTCCACACCGGGCAAATCGACGACCCACCGTTTCCAGTCACAGTGAACGCGCGCTAATCCATCGCGGCCAGCCGGCCCAGCACCGGCACCCCGGTCAGCTTCTCCATCTGCCTGATCCGCCGCACCGTCGTATCTGACAGTTCCATCAGGACCGCCAAACCGGCACCCAACGCCAGGCCGCCGAACAGACCGCCCAGAGCGAACAGGATCGTCAGCCGCTTCATCGGTGTCGTCGGAACCACCGGCCGGTCGATGACCTTGATCCGCTCCGGCGCCTGGAAGCGCGACAATTCACCGGTCACCTTCGCCATTTCGAACCGCTTACGCAGCGACTGCACCAGGTCCCGGGTTTCATCCACCGCGCGCTGGCGCTTCTCCAGATCCCGCTCGACATCGCCGGATGCCTCCACCGCGGCTGACATCTCCGCCACTGCCCGTCGCAGGTTCACCGTCTCGCTGCGCCATTGCTCCAGGTGAGTCCGAGCGGCCTCCAGCATCGCGACCTGCGAGACAAGCAGCGGCTGGGAGCCGTCGCTTTCCTTGTGCGCGACGGCGGCCATATTCCACATCCGGTCCAGATCGATCGGAGCGGCGCCCTGCCCCGCCTGCACCAGGCTGGCCCGCTCATCCTCCAAACGCTCCAGCTTGCGGGCGGCGGCCTGAACCTTGGAGTGCTCGTCAGTATAACGGCTGCGCAGCACCGCCAGGTCGCCGCGGGTGGCCACGATTTCCGTTTCCAACCGGCCGATCACCGGATCGGTCTGCGCCAGGCGTGCTCGGGTTTCATCGAAATCGGTTTGCGCGCCCACCAGCTTCACCTCGTGTTCCGAGAGCTGATCGCGCAGCAACGACAGCCGCTGTAGATTGGTCGTCCGCTGATCCGGCAGCGACTGGGCATTCCTGGCTCTGTACTCCGCGACCGCCGCCTCCGCCGCATCAAGCCGCGCCGTCGTGTCGGTCAACTCGTGGTCAAGGAACGCGACAGAGCCTCGCATGGAGCTGTCTTCCGGCGCCTCGACCCGTTCCATGAACCGTTCGCCGATGCGCATCAGCACCTTGTCGATATTGGCCGGGGTCTGGGCTTTGTAGCGAAGCTCGACCAGTTCCTGGCCGATCAGTTGGGCGGACACGGCGGCGGACAAATCGGCAACCGACCGATCGACCTCCTTGTCCAGCGTATCGGCCTTGATCATCCCAAGGTCGAGCGCAACCGACTGCATGACATGCCGGCTGGTCAGCAGCGCCAACAGCGCCGGCATCCGGTCTTTCAGGTTGGTCTTGACGCTCAGGTCTTCCAGAAAGGGATTCAGCTTGCCGGGTTCCTGAATCAGGATCGTCATCTTGGTTTCGTACGTCTTGGGCGCGAAATGCCCGGCGATGCCACCCAGGATCGGCAGCAACATCATCGGCACCAGCACCAGGTACCGCCGCCGCCATCCGGCCGTCAGCAGAACCTGAAGCGTTTCCACCACCGACGGCCCGGTGGACTGCGTCGCGGCCGAGAAGCCCACGGTTGGATTGGTGGACAGATGGTTCATGGCGCGGCCTGATGGCTGGGGATGATACCGCCAAGGGATACGACGACAACGTCGGGCGGCAAGGCAGGCTCGAACCTGACCTGCACGTTTGGCACGATCGCGGACAGCTCATGCGAAACCGCCACGGCCCGTCGCGGCCCGAGGACCGGCGTGGCGGGATCGGAAAAACTGCCCGGACGGCTGCTGACGACGAGCGTTTCGGCACCCGTTTTCGTGGCGAAACGCCGCAATGTGTCGCGTTGGGCCGCGTCGGGCTGAACGGTATCGCCACCAAAATGCAACACGACGCTGGACGCCGCCGCCGGACCGGAATCACCCTGCTTCGCCCGCCGCAGCATCTCGTCCACGCTGATCGGGCCTTTGCCGCCGTCATCGGCGTTGCCCAGCCGGGCCTGCGCCTGCAGCATCGTGCGGTCTGTCGAGGGGATATAAAGGATCGGATCGTGCGAACAACCGGCAACCGCCAGTAACGGCAGTATCCTGAGCGTCAGGCGGGCAGGCCAGCTCATCATTGTCGCTCCAGCCGGAGACGCCCGGCATCGCTGAGAAAAGTTTAGTCGCGTAACGTCAGCTTTTCAACTTCCGTGCCAAGGCGATGATCGCTTCGCGCCAGGCGACGATACGGGCCTCCGGAATGCCCGCCGCGCCATGCCAGTCGGCCGGAATCTCCATGCGCAGGCGGCGCCGGAGTTTGGCGGCCTCGGACGTTTGCCCAGCCTGCACGTCCAGCCAGGCGAACCACCGCAGGTCCTCGGCGGCTTCGACCAAAGTCAGAAGATCCTCATCGAGATCGGGCGCGCCGCAGACTGTCGGTGTCGGCCAGAGAAACTGCACGTCGCCCTCACGGCCATCGGTGGGGTCGAACGGATCGGCGGTGGGCATGCGGGCATGCCATTGTAGGAGGCCGTCGGCACCCGATCGCCAGAGATAGGCGCCGGCCGCCAGCCGCGGATACGGCATGTTATACAGCCACGGCCGTAGCCTCCGCTCGCGCAGACGCGCGATATCCGACGCATCGGCGCCAAAACCCTGATTGACGGTGACCATGGCCAGATCGGGCAGCAAAACGGCGTCGCGCGGATCATTCAGATGACCGGCCAGCAGAGCGGCCGGATCGGCGGCGTGGATGGCAGCGGCCAGCAGATGGATATCGGCGGTCGTGCCGGCATAGGCGGGTTCGTCCGCGACACTCCAGATCACCGGCGGCAGGCCGGCCTGCCTGATGGCGGCGTTGGTGCCGGCGATCATCGCGGCGGTTTCGGCCGGCTGGTGGTGCAGCGCGAAGGCCCGCAGCGGTTCGTAGGCCAAAGCGGGGGCCGGAAAGCGCGCCAAACCGGCCCGCAGATCGGCCACAAACGCCGCCGGATCGGCCTCCGGCGCGGTCAACGGCGTGGTCACGGCGGTCAGCCCCAACCCGGCCAGCACATCCATGTCGCATTTGGCCTGCGCGCGAGCGTCGCGAATGGCATCCGCTTTCGACCATTCCGGGGTGCCGAGGAGGTGCGTCGCGAAGCCCAGGAACGGCCCAATCCGGGCGGCGGAGTCCGGCCGATGAACCGGCAGGACCTCGACCGCGAACGCCGATTCAACGTCGCCTTCGGGTGTGTGCAGCCTGATCCGGCCACGATGTATCCCCGGCGTCGTGCCCCGAACCACCAGAACCAGCGGCCGCGGCAGATCGGGACGAAGCGGGATCGAAGCCGAGTCGCCGCGCAGATGGGCGGCACTGAAAACAAGCCCAGCGGTGTTTGCGCCCGGCCGGCGCCAGCGCCATTGGCCCCACAGCAGCCGCGCGGGCAGCGGTGCATCGTCCCAGAGGATGGTCGGATTGGCGATCGTGGCCGCTTGTGTCGATGCCCGAAAACGCAGGATCGCGATGCCGTCCGGGGCGGTGACCGCACAGTTACTGCCACCGGAATCACACGACGTAGATGCCGGGTCTTCTACTGCGAGGACGACGTTGGAAACCGGCGTCACGCCAGGCGGTCCCCGCAGCACCGGCCAATTTTCGGCAAACCGCGCCGCTCGGATCGCTTCGACGGCCGGTTCGGCCTCGGGTGGCGCATCGGCCGGTTCGGCGGTCAGCGCCGCCAAATGCGTTGCAGCTTGCGGAAATCCGGCCAGTTCGACAGCCAGCAGGCCATCGTCAGCAACCGTGACGACGCCCGAGATCCGGCCGCCTCGATGCGCCGCAAGCGCAGCGAACGGCGTCTCCGCCGGGTTGGCTTCCCGCGAGCGGCCGGCGAGGTAACGCTGCTGGACCCAGGCCGCGTAATCCCGGTTTATCGACAGTATATCCGACCCGTTCACCCGGATGCGCTGCTGCAAAACCACGGGCAGCGTCTCCCAGGCGCCGGGATCCTCCGTCCACAAGGTCACACGCCAGCGCCCCGGCGGCAAAATGGTGGCAAACCGGGTCAGCCGCACCCCATAGGCCAGGACCGGGTCGCCGCCCGGCCGAACGATGGCTTCGACATGCGGACCGCTGATGCGCGAGTCCCCTGGCTGGACGGACTCAAACCCCTCCAGCGGCACGGCGGCGGATGGGCCAAAAAACCAGCCCCGCGCCCCGGGCGGAAGATGCGGCGAGGATTCCAGCCGCAACGGGTCCAGGACGACAGACCCGCCATCCGGCACAAACGCAAGCGCCCGGAACACCGTCGCCAGATTGAGCGCCCGCTGCCGAGGCGTGCGCAGCAAGGCGATCCGGAGATGCAGCGTGAACGGTCCCGGCGGCATTGACCGCTCCTCGTTCACGCGGTCGGTGTATTCTGCGTTGGGGCGGTCATCGATTCGGATCGTAACCGTTCGCGGTTCGGCATCGTGGTTCACACCGCTGACCACCAGGTCCGACAACTCGGGTGGATTGACGAGATTGAGGCGGGTTTCGGCGCAGGCCGAACCGATCGGCAGCAGGACCATCACCAACGCCCATCGCACCAGACATCGTCGCGAAAGCCTCCAGTCCTTATCGTGCTGTGGGACGCGCAGACCATTCTCGTCATGGCGGGCGAAGGCCCGCCATCCACGCTTTTCGGCGTCCCGCACGGGCAAAGGCGTGGACGGCGGGCCTTCGCCCGCCACGACGGTGAGGCGCCGCCTCACAACCCAGCCATCAGTGCAGCGGCTTGCGCCGCCCGTGCATCCCAGCTTTCGCCTGCGACAGCGTCCCGCCGAACCTGCGTGTTGCGGTCTCCCGACGTAGCAATAAGGGCGTCGACAAAACCGTCCGCCGTCGTCGCGATGGAAACATGCCGGGCGTATGGCATCAACGCCGGAAACGGAGTCGCGACGATCGGCCGGCCCGCCGCCAGATACTCGCGCAGCTTCAGAGGATTGGACGCCCTGATCTGGGCATTATCCAGGAATGGGATCAGTCCAACCGTCCAATGTTGTGCGTAGCACGGCAGCTCCGCATGCGGACGCGGTCCCAGCAGCGTCACGTTCGGCAACCCGCTTATCGCGGAAATATCGGCCGCGACATGACCGATGAACACGAAACGCCAATCCGGCAGGCGTTTCGCGGTGGCGGCGATCAGGTCGTAGTCCAGCCACTCCGCCAATGTCCCATAGAACCCGGCGACCTTGCCCTCCGGCAAATCCGCGGCCCGCGGCGCGGGGGTCTGAAACAGGTCGAGATCGACGCCATGCGGCAACACCCGGGTCTTTTCGGCGGGAAACCGAGCGGCCATGGCCGGACTGGCCGCCAGGATCAGGTCGGCCCGCCGCGCCAATTCCGCTTCCATCTCCAGGCAGCGCGCATGATCGACGCCGGCCAGCGCCCCGAAATCGTCGCCGCAGTAATAGACGACGGCGGATTCCTCCAGCGAGCCGATCGCATCGACCGCCGACGGCAGGGAAATCCACAGGATGGGCCGCTTCAGGCCCGCCGCGTGTGCCGCGCCGCCCACCTTCCGCTTCAACAAGGCTCGGTTCAGCGCCCGCAACGGCGCACTGCGCGCCATCGGTACGATGACCGGCTGCACCACCGGGCCGGGGGCATCATGCTGTTGCGCGGCCGGCAGCTTGGTGCCGCCGATGGCATGCGCCACCTTGCGCAGCACGCGTCCGGCATCGGCCAGGGTCAGCCGCGGCCGGCGCAGCCCGATCGAGTTCACCCAGACCACACGGTTCTGTCCTGGCAAATGGCTGATCAGATGTTGGGTCGAGGACGGATGACCGCCCCAATCCTCGCCGAAGACGATCAGGTCGGTCATGACAAGTGCCTTATGATGCGCGCCGGGACGCCGGCCGCGAGAACCCCGGGCGGAAGATCACGAGTGACGACACTGCCGGCCGCCACCACGGTGCCCGCGCCGATCCGCACGCCCGCCAGCACGGTCACACCGGTCGCCAGCCAGACGTCGCGCTCCAGCACAATGTCACCGATCTGATCGGTCGTGTCCGGCAGCCCGGCAGCGCGGTCGGCGGCGTTCATTGGATGGCCCGGAAATCCGGCCAGCATGCAGCGCCCCGCGAGACGGACATTGTCGCCGATCTCGATCCGGGTGCCCACCGACAACGCACATTGCCAGCCGATATCGACGTTGTCGCCGATCCGCAGCAACGGCTGCTCTCCCGCGCCGGAGCGTCCGATAAAAGTGGAGATTCCCGACATCCGAACGTCACGGCCGACCTCGATCCGGAGCGGCCCCATGACCTGAGGCATGCCGCTGTAAAGCCGCAACCCCGGCGCCGCCGTTTCCAGCCGGCTGATAAACATGGGAGTCCACCAGACAACGCGGCCGAACTCGCCCCACAGCGCACGCGCGCCGGTGTACAGGCCATACAACGTCCGATGCAGCGGGCGGATCACCGGCACGCGCATCGACCGCACCCCCTTCGCGGCCCCATAGGCAAACCGGGCCATCGGGGTTTCGCGCGACTTGATCCAGGCTTTCAAAGCGGTGGCAGACATCGGGAGCCTCGCTGGTACGGACGTTTCGGACGGGGACCCGAGGGCCGTTATTCCACCGTTACAGACTTGGCGAGATTGCGCGGCCGGTCAACCGGGTGGCGCAGCACCACGGCGGCGTGCACCGCGATCAGTTGCATTGCCACCGCCTGAGCGAACAGCGTGCCCAGGCCGGCGCCCGGCAGCACGATCATCTCGTCGGCGACCGGCGCGAAGGCTGCCGCCGAGGCATCGTCCACCAGCGCGATCACATAGCCGCCACGCGCCCGGACTTCCTCGGCATTCGCCAGGGACTTGCCCGCATGCTGGCCGGCCCCGGCGCAGACGATCACCGGCGAACCCTCACGGATCATCGCGATCGGACCGTGCTTCAGTTCTCCGGCCGCATAGGCCTCCGCGCGCAGGTACGACAGTTCCTTCAGCTTCAGCGCCCCTTCATTCGCCAGGGCAGCGGCCGACCCGCGGCCGATGAACAAGGCCTCGCCTTCCCGCACCAGGCGTTCGGCGACGGCTTCGAACTGGCCTTCCAGCATTTCCGCCCGAGCGCAGACGACGGCCAGGCCGGCGAGTTCGCGTTCGACGGCGACCAGCGTGCCGGAGGTAACGGTGCCGCGCGCCAGGCCCAGCGCCAGGCCGAAGCGGATCAGCGCCAGCATCTGGCAGGTAAAGCTTTTGGTCGCGGCCACGCCCTGTTCCTTCCCGGCCATCGTCGGCCACAGCAGATCGGCGCCTCGGGCCATCTGGGAGTGCTGCACGTTCACCACCGCGACGATCGGGACATTGCGCGCCTTCAGCATCTCCATCACGCCCATGGTGTCGGCGGTTTCGCCGGACTGGGACACCAGGATGCCAACGGTGCCGCGCGACAACGGTGCTTCGCGGGTGCGGTATTCGCTGGCAATTTCAAGGTCACACGGAAGACCGGTGAGCTTCTCGATCCAGGGGCGAACCGTCGAAGCGGCATACATGGAGCTGCCGCAGGCAACCACCACCAGACGTTCGGCATCGGCGATCATTTGCGGGATCGCCCGGCCGGCCAGCGCCTCATTGGTGTTGCGCAAGGCCACCGGCTGCGCCGCGATTTCAGCGCGGGTGAATGAGCCGAACAGGCCGGCGGCGGCCTCTTCTTCGGCGCCCTCCACCTTTTGCCAGCAACGCTGGGCCAGTTGGCCGTCACGTCCGAAGATGGTCACGCCCTGGTTCGACAGTTCGGCCAGATCGCCATCTTCCAGCGCGGCATAATCATCGCACAAAGAGGACAACGCCGAGGGATCGGAGGCGACGGCCGCCACGTGCCGACCGCGAGCGACCATCACCGGGCTGCCCTGACGGGCAACAACCACACGATCCGGAACGTCCTGGAACAAGACCGCGATGGCATAGGCGCCATGCAGCTCAGTGCAGGCCTCGCGGACGGCCTCCATCGGGGCGGCGCCGGCCTTGCGGGCCGCGGCGATCAGGTGGGGGATGACTTCGCTGTCCGTGTCGCTCTCAAACTTTTCGCCCTTGGCGATCATGCGGCCGCGCAGGTCGTGGTAGTTTTCGATGATGCCGTTATGGACAACCGCGACCCCCTCCCAGACATGCGGGTGGGCGTTACGCACTTCGGCGCGGCCATGGGTGGCCCAACGGGTGTGGCCGATGCCGGCATGCCCGGCGAAGCCGTTGCCGACCTTGCCCATGAGTTCGGTGGTGCCACCGATCACCTTGTGGACCTCAAACCCCGGGCCGGCGACCGCGACGCCCGCGGAGTCATAGCCCCGATATTCCAGGCGCCCCAGCGCGGTCACGAGGTCACGGGCGACCGGATGTCCGTTTACCATTCCAACGATGCCGCACATGACTGGATACCCCTTTGAAGCGTTTCGATGAATGCTTCATCGCAAGGGGCGTGCCAGTTGGTCTCAGGGGGGTTTCGGTTTGTTTTCGCAAATTGCGATGCGGGGTGCGGCGGTGGATGCCGCAAGTTGCGGGTCATGGTGGTTTGGGACCGCGTCGTATCATCACCCGGCTTTGACGGAATGAATGAGATCGGCATCGAGGCGTAAGGTTAGCTGGTTCTTGACCGGGCGATAGAAAAGGCCGCGACGAGCGCCGCTCCAATCCATTTGCTCGGGAATATCGCGCGTGTTGACCTGGTCGTCCGGCAGCGCCGCCAGAGCGTCAAGCTCTGCCTGTCGGGCTGCGGCCAGTGTGTTAGAATGCCCCTTCTTCATAGGCTCTCCTCTCATGCGAAGTTGCCTTGCGGGCGTTGATAATCCGGCCGGTTTCTTCCCCGGACCAGGGTCGGAGTCCGGACGTGTGTGAACGACAAACAAAAACAACATGCCGACCAAACCAACTGTTTGCCAGCGATCCCCGTCAGGATGAGAATCAACACGGCTCACCATGGGCGGGTCGTCTTATCGCGAAAACATCAAGTCCGACGCAGGGTACGAGTATGAAGGAGCAATCCATGGACAGGATCATTCCGGGTAGCGGAAACGTCTTCGAGGATCTCGGCCTGCCTGACGCGGCGGAGAAGAAGGCCAAGGTCAAACTCACAGTCGCATTTAACAATGCGCTTGCCGAGAAGAAGATCCGACAACGTGAAGCCGCTGAATTGCTGGGTTGCACTCAACCGGAGATTTCGGCGTTGGCGAACTATAAGCTGTCGGGGTTCTCCATGGGGCGCCTGATGGAATTTCTGACCAGCCTTGATCGTGATATTGACATCACCATCCGCAAGATCGATCGGCATGGAAGCATCCGCGTGCGCGAGCAGCAAGCAGCAAGCAGCCTGAGGCGACGCCCAATAATAAGCGATCGGCTATCTGCCTGCACATTTCGTCAAGACCGGGCGTGGCGCGGCACAGGAAGTCGTGGGTGGCCGGGCCAAGCCCGGCCATGACGGAGAGCGGAAAGCCACGTCGTGGTGCAAACCTTCTCTGCCCGGCGCTGATCGTGATGCCTATGGGGCCAAGCCCGGCCATGACGGTGAGGTAACGGCATCCACCTGACGCAGTCAATTTTGGGCGTCGCCTATGCCGTCACGCCGGCATCAGCCCCTCTTTCCGCCACGCGCTGACCTTCCGGTAGACCGTGGATGGGTTGATCTCCAGCAGCGCCGCGGCGCGGGGGATGTCGTTGTCGGTTCGGGACAGAGCGGCCAGGATCAGTCGGCGTTCCATCGTTGCGAGCGGCATGATCTCCATTTCCGGAGCGGCTCCATATGAGATCGGTGGGATCGGCGCGGCAAAAGGGGCTGCGTACGTGATCGGGCGCGGCGTCGCGGGCATTTGGTAGACCGGTTCGGGTGGCGGAACATAAACGGTTTCGGGCTCGATATACTCCGGGGCAGATGCGACCATTTCGGCAAGGGACTGCGCCGACACGTCCTCGGTACGGCGGCGTTCGACGCGAATCGTCGGCACCGCGATCGGAGGGGGCGCGATCGGAGGGGGCGCGACACCCGGCCGGTTGACGGGTGCCGGGATCATGTCGGGTGCAACCACCTCGCCATCGTGCAGGACGACGATATTCCGCACCACATTCTGCAATTGCCGCACGTTCCCGGGCCACGGATACGCCATCAGCATCGCCTCGGCGGTCGACGAGAACCCCCGGAACCCCCGACGCTCCTCTTTTGAGAAACGAGCCAGAAAATCGCGGGCAATCAGCAGCACGTCGTCGCCACGTTCGCGTAACGGCGGCAGTTCGACGGGAACCACATACAGACGATAGTAAAGGTCCTCGCGGAAGCGCCCCGCCTGAACTTCCAACATCGGGTCGCGGTTGGTCGCGCAGACAAAGCGGACATCCACCTGAACCGGTTTCGACGAGCCGACCGGACTGAAAATCCCGGTCTGCACGAAGCGCAGCAGCTTGACCTGCATCTCCAGCGGCATCTCACCGATCTCATCCAGGAACAGCGTGCCGCCGTCGGCGAGTTTCGCCGCCCCGATCCGATCGGAGGTCGCGCCGGTGAAGGCGCCTTTCATGTGGCCGAAGATCTCGCTTTCCAACAGATCGCGCGGGATCGCGCCGCAGTTCAGGGCGATGAACTGGCGGGCGGCCCGCGGACTCGATTTGTGCAGCGCCTCGGCGGCCAGTTCCTTGCCGGTGCCGCTTTCGCCCGTAATGAAAACGCTCGCCTTGCTGCGCGCGACGCCCTGGATGATGTCATAGACAGCCCGCATCGGTTCCGAGGCGCCGATAAAGCCGACGAAACCCTTGGGACTCAGTTTGGCTTCGGCATCCTTCAGGCGCGTTTGCGCGTGCGTCAGCCGCGTTTCCAGCTCTCTCTGGCCGTGCGCCAGCGCCCGCCGCTGCAGCGCGTTGCTAAGCGTAACCGACAAACGATCCTTGTTGTACGGCTTAACAACAAAATCCTCGGCCCCCGCTCGGATCGCCGCCTTGGCGGTTTCCATCGATGCGCTGGCGGTCACCACGACAACCACAGCGTCGCTGCCACCGGCCTGGATTTGTTTCAGCAGGTCGAGACCGTTGACGTCCGGAAGCTCGATATCGAGCAGCAACCCGTCCGGTTGCCACTCCGACACCGCCTCCAGTGCCGCGGCCCCGGTCGCGGCAATACGAACCTCAAAGCCGAGCCCTGCAAGGAAGATACGAGCGAGCTCCGCCTGGGCAGCGAGGTCTTCGACAACAAGGATGCGCTCATGCATCGGCGCCATCCTCTCTTAGAGTGCCTTCAATCCGCACCAGCACGGCGTCCACCATGCGGCGAATGTCCGCGGCCATCGCGATCAGCGGCGGGCCATCGGACGGCCGGGTCATCGCCGACCGGGCGGCCTGTTCCAACTCATACGGTCCCGCGGTACTGGCCGAACCCGCGATGCCATGCGCCACCTTGCGGAAGACCGTCTCATCTCCCACTGCGGCCGCGGCTTCCAGATTTCCGGTCAATTTCACCAGGTCGTCGCGCAGCAGGCCGAGCACATGGCGGAAATCCTCCGGCGACAGATCCTCGGCCAGATGGGCGGCAAAGCGATGATCATCAGACATGGCCTGGTTCCCTCAGACGCGAGCGGACAGGATGGGGGAACGATGCATGCGCGCCCGTAGCGCGGCCATGGACCGGGGAAACGCCTTGGCGAACCGATACGTTTCGCGATCCAGCTCGGCCAGCAAGGACGGATTGTCCCGGTCGTTCAGGATCGAGCCGATCAGGTTGGCGCCGGCGGCGGACAGTTTGTCGCGCGCCTCGCGCACGCGATTGCCCGGTGTGCGGCCGGCCAACGTGACCAGCACGCAGACATCGGCGGCGGCGGCGGCCGTCGTGCCGGGGATTTCGTCGGCATCCTCGGTCAGCAGCGGCGCCCCATTCAACACGACCACACTCCAATCCGACCGCCAGTCCTTAAGCTGGTCGGCCAGTTGACCGCGTTCCCGCCAACACTCCATCGCATCGGGACCAACGTCACCCAGCACGGCGATGCCCATCGCGTCCAGCCGGACGATCTCATCCGCGCGCGGCCGCAGTCCCAGAATGCGGGCCACAGACGGGCGGCCGATATCGAGGTCCACCAGCAGGGCGGTGCTGTTGGCTGGCGGCCGGCGGCCCGAATGGGTCGGAATATCCGAGGTCGCGGACAACCCTGCCCGCCGCGCCAGAGCGGCGGCGATCATCGTGGTTCCCTCGCCCGGTTCGGCGGACACCACCGCGATACTGCGCGCACCCGTGCTGGACACCGCGTGCCAGATCGCATCGATTTCGGGATGATACGGAGAGATTTGGATCACAGCAGCACCTTGAACAGAGCGAAGATGGAAATAACCGAGACAGCGTCGCGAACGTTCTCCATGAAGATCGTCCAGTCGCTTTGCTCGAGCGAGGGAAGGTAGATTGTGTCACCCGCCCGTACGACGGGTAATTTCGAAAAATCACCGGTCTTGGCGAAGTCCACCAGGTTGAAGATTCGGGCCTCGCTGGCGCAGCAGGACAGGTTCACCACGACGATTTTTTCCTGATACGCATCCTTCGACGGGCCACCGGCTTCGGCCAGCAGATCCAGAATGGTCATGCCGTCGTTGAACTGATAGCGGCCGGGCTTACTGACTGACCCCAGCATCCGGACGGTCGTTGCCGGGGACACTTCCAGCCAGTTGCGATTGCGGTCCGGGACGAAAATGACATCGCCGGGCTTGACGTGCGGTAGCAAACGGTCGTCGCCGGTTTCGAAGAATTGCGCCAGGTTCACTTTGGTGACGCGGTCCCGCATCTCGCCGCGATGCGACACCCGGATGTTCAGTAGATCCGCCGCCGAGGTCGGACCATCGGCTGCCGAGATTATATCCAGAAAGGACAGTTTCTCTTCAAAGGCATAGCGCCCGGGATGACCGACCGATCCCATGACGTAGATCGAGCGATCCGCCGACAACTGCATCCAGGTCGCACGGGTGTCATTCGGGCTTTGCGGCAGTTCCGGAACGGTGATGGTGTATCCGGCGTGAATGACCGGCATGCTCGACGCGCTGCCGCCGTTCGACAGGAAGTTCTGCAGGTCGAACCGAACCGCCTTGCCCTTGTCGCCCTGCACGATTTCCACATGGGCAATGTCGCCGCGTTCGTTCGGTCCGCCGGCCTGGGCGATGAGATCGACCAGGGACATTTCATCCGACCATTCCAGCCGGCCCGGTGCCCGCACGGCGCCCAAAACGCGCACCGCGCGCGACGGCGGCGTACGCAGCCAACTTGCCTGGTCCGGGCCTTGATTTTTCTCGGGCACGAAAATCGCGTCTCCGGGATTGACCGTGGGCGGCGGCACGCGGGTGCCACCCGCCGAGTCGGTGTACGCGGCCAGATCGAACGCGGCGACCGTGCCGTTGGCGCGAATGATCCGGATTTGCTTGGAGTCGGCATAGCGGCTCGGCCCGCCGGCGTTGGCCAGAATGTCGAAGAACCCGGTGCCGGGCTTGGCTTCAAAGGCACCGGGCTTGGCGACCTCACCCATGACATAGACGACGTGACCGCCGCTTTTGACTTCCTCGACCTCATGCGGGACGAAGATCGTGGTGCCGGCCTGAAGCGGCATGTTCAGCGCCTGATTGCCACTGTCCAGATAGACCTTCAGGTTGAACAGGATCGGATCGCCGGTCGGCGGCAGGACCCGCACCTGCTCCACCGCCGCATACCGTGTGACACCGCCGGCGCGCAGCAGCGCATCCATCACGGTGGCACCCGGCTTGTAGGCATAGCTGCCGGAGGTCGCGACCTCGCCAAACACGCGGATCGCGCCGCGGTCCTCACCGGCGTCACCGGTTGCCTGCAAAGTGTGGGCGTCGAAATCGATCTGCACATTGCCGATCAACGGGCTGGCGGGCACAAAAATCTCATCCAGCGGACGCAGCACCGGCAGGATGTGGCTGTCGCCGGTATCGAGGTATTTCTTGTAGTCGAACACGATCACCCGGGTCTCGCCATTCGGACCGGGCCGCCGGACCTGCATGTGATCCAACTGCGCGCCAGCGGCCAAACCGCCCGCGACATTGATCGCGATCTGCGCGGAACTGCCGGCGGGAACCTCGATCTGTCCTGGTTGCTTCACGAACCCGGCGACCGACAGCAGCAGCCTGTGCTCCTTCACCGCCAGATTGAACCGGTCCAGATCGCGAAAGCTGACGGCCAGGGCGGTACGCACCCGCTCCTTCGCCTGACCGAGCGTCAGGCCCGCGACGGATACCGGCCCGACTTCCGGCAAATCCAGGTTGCCGTCGCGATCAACCTTGAACGGATTGGTAAACGAGTCCTCGCTGGGCAGCGTCAACTGCACGACGTCGCCGACGTTCAGCCGAACATCCCCCTGCGCCAGGGCCGGCAGCATCGCCGTCCACAGCATGACCAGAGCTAAAACGAGTCGCGGTATGCGTTGCATATCAGGCGCAATCTCCGGCCATGGATGGGGGTGGCAGCATGTCGTGGCGAACCTGGTCGATCCCGCTGTCCAGGTCCGCCAGCGTCGCCGCGCCGTCGCGATACAGCCGGCCGGCATATTCGCGCCTGGCCCGAGCGGCGGTGAGATCGAGCAAGCCGACCTGACCGGAGTTCATACCGGCCCGGACCGAGGCTTCATGCAGTGCCTCCAGACGGCCCATGGTGCAGGTCAGACGCTCCTGCAAACCATCGGGGATCGCCACGCGGGCCTGATCCGGCCAATGCGCCTCCGCCATGCCGCCGCCACCGGCCGCGGGCCAGCTTGACCCACAGGCGGTGCAGCTCAGGGCGAGCAACAGGATCGACAAGCGGGTTGCACACCCCTTGTGCCCTGGCTTTGCGGTCTTGTGAGTGAAGGTTGGCATCGTGCGGTCTCCCGAACATGGATGGATCGGTTCTCGTAGCAGCAACCATCGTGCCAGGACTGGGACGGGCGTTCCGCAGGTATCTTGCATATTCAGATGCAAATTGCGACTAATTTTCCGATCGAAGCGACTGACGGGATGGCCCGAACTTTGCGGTGCAGGGGTGAGACCCGGGCAACGGAGACGCGTCATGACCAGTATCTGCCTTTTGTTGGACAGCAGCGGGATGGGCGGCATCGAGAGCCACGTCGCTGAACTTGCCGCCGGGCTGCAGGCGGCGGGCGACCAGGTGGTGGTGCTGTTTCTCCAGGACCACGGACCGCATCCGTTGCGAGATCGGCTGGAGACCGCCGGTATCCGTTGGACGGCGCTGTCCGGCGGTTCGGGGCCGCTGCTGCGGTTTCTTCGCGGCCCGGATAGGCCGGCGCTGCTGCATACGCATGGTTATAAGGCCAATATCCTTGGCCGGTTTGCCGCTCGGTTGGTGGGACTTCCGGTGGTGGCCAGCTTTCATGCCGGGGAAAAACCGCCGGGGATGCTGGCATGGTACGACCGGGTGGACCGCTGGACCTCTTTCCTTGGCGCCCGCATCGCTGTCAGCCGGCCCATCCTCGACCGGCTGCCGTTCGGGGGCAGCCTGGTTCCAAACTTTGTGGCGATACCGCCCGCCATCCAGATCGATTCGCAGTCCGACGTCGTCGCCTTCGTCGGCCGGATGTCATTCGAAAAGGGTCCCGATCTGTTTTGCGAACTGGCGGCAGCGACCCCTGGCCCTGACTATGTCGCGTTCGGCGGCGGCGCGATGCTGGAGGGGCTACGTTCGGCCCACAGCAGCGCGGTGACCTTCCATGGCCCCAAGGCCGGGATGGACGACGCCTGGAGCGGAATCGGGCTGTTGGCCGTGACATCCCGTGCCGAGGGCCTGCCACTGGCCGTTCTGGAGGCGATGGCAAACGGCGTCCCGGTAGCGGCTTTCGCGGTCGGCGCCTTGCCGCAGGTCATTCAGAACGGTGTGAATGGCTTCCTGATTCCGCCGGGCGATTTGGCCGGTATGGCCGACGCGGTTAAACGCTGGCACGCCATGGATGACATCGACCGTTCAGCGCTGCGGACGGTCGCTCGGCAGACTGTCGCCGAAACGTATGGGCGAGACGCCGGTATCAAGGCGATTCAGCGCTGCTACGATTCGGCACACTGACGTATGCCTTTGCCATGCGGCCCGTTGCATTCTGCATCGCACAACGCCGTCCGGGACATCGATCGGGCTGGCACGGGCGATGCAAAGTTCCTTACGTCACCGCCCATCTCGGGCGGATCAGCCGAGGACCCGTCCCGATGAGCCAACGTGCCAGCGACAACCGCATCACCAAGCTCGCCGCCTCGATTCCCGCGGGACTGCGGGCGACGCTCTGCTATGCCTTCGCGATGGCCTGGACCAAGGGGCTGGCGATGCTGACGGTGCCGTTACTGACCCGGATGTTGTCGCCGGCGGAATTCGGCCGGCTGGAACTGCTGTCCTCGGCCGCTGAAATCGGCGGCCTGGTTGCCGGCGCCGGTCTGGTCGATACCTTGTTTCGCTTTGCCTCGGCCCCTGGCAAGGACGGCCGCCAGGCCGCCGCCCGGATCGTCGGGCTGTCACTGTTGATCGCGGCGATCGGGATCATCGCGGTGGCCCTGTTCGCGCCGGCCATCGCCCGCGCCATGCCGCTCTCCACACCGACACGCGATATTGTGCTGCTGGGCATCGCCGTGGCCGTCGAGGCCGCGATCGGCGTTCCGTTGGGCTGGTTGCGCATGCATCAGCGGGCCGGAGCCTTCGCCGGCCTGTCCGTTCTGCGCGCCACGCTGCAAGCCGGCCTGGTGGTCGCACTCGTCACATCGGGCTATGGGATCGAGGGCGTGCTGTGGGCCGGATGCGCCACATGCCTGATCATCGCGTCGCTGCTGACCGCGCGCCAGATCAAGGAAACCGGCATCGCCATCGCCCCGGCAGCCAGCCTGCGCATGCTGGCCTACGGACTGCCCCTGATCGGCAGCGGCTTTGCCAGCTTCGTCCTTGGCACCGCCGACCGCTGGCTGTTGGCCGGTTCGGTATCCGCCGAGTCGCTCGGTCAGTACGCTCTGGCCGCCAAAATCGCGATGGTGGTTGCCCTGTTGGCGCAACCGTTCGAGCTGTGGTGGTACCCGCAGCGCCTCGGCCTGATCCACACCCGGGAGGGCCTGGCCCGATCCAGCCGCGTCGTAAGTGCCGGCGCGGCCGGGCTGCTGTGTGCCGGCGCGGCCACCGCGCTGATCGGTCCGTGGCTGATCTCAATCATGGCACCCGTCAGCTATGCGCCAGCCAGAACGATGGTGCCCTTCCTGGTGGTCGCTTTGGTTCTGCAACTGCTCAGCAGCATGGCCAATGCCGGCTGCTACGCCCGTAACACCAGCAACGTGACGATGGCGGTCACCGGCGTCGCCGCCGCGATCACGCTGGGCCTGTATCTGCTGCTAATCCCGGTTTACGGCGTCAACGGGGCAATCGCGGCGACGGTTGCCGGACAGGCGATCCGGTTGGTGATCTTCGCCGTCATCTCTCACCGCACCGTGCCGCTGGCCTGGCCGCTGCGCCATCTGGCCGTGGTCGCGATTGCCGCCTGCGCGACGGGCGCGGCGCCCCTGTTGGGTTCGACCGTTTTGGGCATTGCGGGATTGGTTCTGACGAGCCTGGTCGCGATGCCGGTGATCCTCGGCCGCCGCGACGCATCGGGCCTGGCGCGCGATCTGGTACGGAGGCTGTGCAGGCAAGACAAACCAAACCTGCCCGTCAGCGCCTGACCGGGGTGACACGAAGCCAAGGCGGGTTATCCCCGTCCGGCCCCTAAAACGCCTTCGGCACCCAGGCGTCGCCGTCCTTCCGATAGCGCCGCTTGACGGCGGCCCAGGCGATGCGATGCACGATCGCCTCGCCCTCGGGATCCCCCGCGTGCTGCCGCCATGCATTGTTGAAGGCCGCGACGTAGATCTCCTGCGCGTGCCGGGGCAGATGGTTGCGCACCGACTCCGGCAGATCGTCAGGTGTTCGATACGGCATGACGCTATGGCGTGATCGCCACCTTCAACACACCGTCGCGTTGATGAGCGAACAAGTCGTAGGCCGCCTCGATATCATCCAGCTTGTAACGATGTGTCACCATGGCAGACAGGTCCACGCGCCCCGACCTGATCACACCGATCAACCGCCGCATCCGCTCCTTGCCGCCCGGGCACAGCGATGTGACGATGCGATGATCGCCCAGACCAGCCGCGAAGGCGCCGAGTGGGATCGTCAGGTCGGTCGAATAAACCCCCAGGCTGGACAAGGTTCCGCCCGGACGCAGCACGCGCAACGCTGACTCGAATGTTCCCTGAGTGCCGAGCGCCTCGATCGCCACGTCAACACCGCGACCGTCCGTCAGGCGCATGATTTCCGCGACCGGATCGACATCATGGAAATTCAGGGTGATGTCGGCTCCGCAGCGGCGCGATACCTCCAGCCGTCCGGCGATGCCATCGACGCTGATGATGGTTGTCGCGCCGGACATTTTCGCGCCCGCGGTGGCGCACAGGCCGATCGGCCCCTGGGCAAACACCGCAACGATGTCACCGATGCGAATGCGGCCGCTTTCGGCCCCCGCGAACCCGGTGGACATGATGTCCGGGCACATCAGAACCTGTTCGTCGGTGAGCTCATCCGGCACGGGACACAAATTGGTCATCGCGTCGGGTACCAGCACAAACTCGGCCTGACAGCCATCGATCGTATTGCCGAAGCGCCATCCGCCCATCGCCTGGAAGCCGGTGCGATTGAACCCCCCATCCTGCGATGGACAGCCGCACAGACACGCCGCGGAATGACCGCTTGGTGTGATCGCGCCGGCGATCACACGCTGGCCCTCGGTAAAGCCCTGAACGGCGGAGCCCAGCTTTTCGATCACGCCGACCGGCTCATGGCCGATGGTCATGCCTTTCGCGACCGGATATTCGCCCTTCAGGATATGAACGTCCGTGCCGCAAATCGTTGTTGTCGTGATACGGATCAACGCGTCCAACGCACCAACATCGGGGATCGGCTTGTCTTCCAGAACGATACGCCCGGGCTCAACGAAAATGGCAGCTTTCATGCGAGGCATCTTTGACTCCACTGATATTCTGTAAGTAATTTCAGTCCGTTTTGATACCGGCTCTTGGCTCACCGTTATGGCCCGGGTTGTCCGGGCCACCTGTCGCGGCACCGTCAGGCCTCGGGTGGTCCGGACAAGCCGGGCAACGACGGAGGTGGAATAGCCGTACGTCAATCTCAACGCGGACTGGCATGACATCTGTAGCGGGCGCCGGCTGCATCGGCTTTGTTCAGGATCAAACGTTCGCCGGCTATCCATAGTATCCGGGAACCACGGTTCAGTTGGGTGGGTGGTCCGCCGTCAAACGCTTGTCCACTTCCAGCCGTAACTCTTCCACGAATCCGGCACAGACCGGGTCAATGGCTTCGATCGCGGTCAGAACGACCTGACAAGCCTCGCGTAGCGTGGACAAAAACACCGACCGGGGATGGGTTTCGCTAAGCACCGTACGCAGCAAACCCGCCTGACCAAAATGGCCGCGCTCGGCCAGCTTGTCTGCAACCTTATGAGCAGCCGTGACCGTCTCGCGAGACTTTTCATTCATTGGTTTCGGCCCTCCTGTCGATCGCACCTTGTCGCAAGGCGGCGGACGACACCTTGTTCCATGTCAATCCAGAAACTGATCCCGATACAGGGCTTCGACCTCGGCCCGTTGAACCCGCGCGGTGCCAAACGTCGTAACCGCCGCGGCACCGGCCGCGTTGGCGAAGGTCAGCGCCTGTAGGTCCGACAAGCCGCGCGCCAATCCCAGCACCAGGCCGGCGAGGAAACTGTCGCCAGCCCCCACGGCGCCATGCAGTTTCACCTTTAAGGCGCGCACACGGTTTATCCCGTTGAGCGTTCCCAGCAACGCGCCATTCTCCCCCAGGCTGACGGCGATTTTGCAGGCGATCCCGGCTTCAATCAATCGAACGACTTCGGCCTCCTGAGACCGGGCATCCGGCAATGAACGACCGACCAGGAATTCCAGTTCGCCGAGGCTGAGTTTCAAAAGCTCCATGCCCGTAACACCGATTGCCTGTAGCGCCGGGCCTGATGTATCCAGAACAAATTTCTGACCACGCTGACTCGCCCTGGCTGCGGCGCGCGCATAAAAGTCGGCCGGCACCCCAGGCGGTAAGCTGCCGCTGGCGACAATCCATTCAGCATCCGCGTGTGCCAGGGCTTCCAGTGCGGCCCCCCATTCGTCCGGCTCCAGGGTCGGGCCAGCGGGCACGAACCGATACTCAAGCCCGGTCGTCCGTTCATGAACATTCAGGCTGATGCGGTTGCGGCCACGGATCGGAATGGCGTGCCAGTTGATGCCGGATTGATCGAGCAACTCCCCGATCAGAACACCGGTCGCCCCGCCGGTTGCCACCAGCGCCCGGGCGTCACCGCCCAGAACATGCACCACGCGCGCAACGTTGATGCCGCCGCCACCGGGATCGAACTGGTCGTCGAAGGTCCGGATCTTGTGGGTGGGCCGCACGCTCTCCGCCATGCAGCTTTGATCCAGGGCCGGATTGAGCGTTAACGTAACAATAGCCGGACCCACGTCACACTGATCCGATCCGTTGGTGTTGTTCCGCCTCTGCCGCCTGAACGATGCCGATGGTTCGAAGCAGGCTCGACGGATTGACGCTGATCGAGTCGATCCCGAGTTCCGTCAGGAAGCGTGCAATTTCGGGATAGTTGGCTGGCGCCTCACCGCAAATGCCGACCTTGCGGCCATTACGCTTCGCACCTTCGATCGCCAGCCGCAGCATCTCCAGCATGCCCGGATCACGTTCGTCGAAATCGAACGAGACGATATCGGAGTCACGATCCACGCCGAGAGTAAGCTGCGTCAGGTCATTCGATCCGATCGAGAAACCATCGAACACCGTGGCGAAGGCATCGACCTGGATGACGTTGTTGGGGATTTCGCACATCACATATACTTCGAGCCCGTTCTTGCCGCGCGTCAGTCCATTCCGCGCCATGGCGGCCAGCACGTCTTTCCCCTCTGCCACCCGCCGGCAGAACGGCACCATAACGATCAGGTTGGTCAGCCCCATCTCCTCCCGCACCCGTCGCAGGGCTTCGCATTCCAGGGCAAAACCGTCGGCATAGGCTGGATGCGCGTAACGGGATGCGCCACGAAAACCGAGCATCGGGTTGGCCTCGCGCGGTTCAAATGTCGCACCGCCAAGGAGCGTGGCGTATTCGTTGGTTTTGAAGTCCGACAGCCGAATGATGACGGGTTTGGGGTAGAACGCGGCGGCTATGGTGCCGACGCCCTCTGCCAGGTTCCGGACAAAATACTCCCGCGGGGACAGGAAGCCGCGTGCGCGTTCCTCTATGCGTACGCGATCATGCTCCGGAATCCGTTCCGGATGCAGCACGGCCATGGGGTGAACGCCGATATGCTCGTTGATGATGAACTCCATCCGAGCCAGTCCGACGCCGGCGTTTGGCATCATCGCCGTGCGGAACGCCAATTCCGGGTTGCCGAGATTCACCATGATTTCGGTTTCCGGCATGCTCAGCGCGCCGACATCGGTGCGGGTGACCGCGAACGGAACGTCCCCGTCATAGACGATCCCCGTTTCACCATCAGCGCAGGAGATCGTGACGCGGGTTCCGGTGCGCAGCGCGGTCGTTGCGTTAGCGGCGCCGACCACCGCCGGCACACCCAGTTCGCGGGCGACGATGGCTGCATGGCAGGTGCGCCCGCCATGGTCGGTGACAATGGCGCTGGCGGTCTTCATGACCGGTTCCCAGTCGGGACAGGTTGATTGCGCCACCAGGACGTCACCCGGACGAAATGCCTTCAGATCCTCGGCCGACACAACCACATGCACCGCGCCGGTCCCGATCTTTTCGCCAACCGCCTTGCCGGTGGCCAGGACCGTGCCACTGCCTTTCAGCGTGTAGGTTTCCAGCATGGTGGCGGATCGTTGGGAGACGACCGTTTCCGGTCGTGCCTGCACGATGTAGAGGCGGCCGTTGTCGGCATCCTTCGCCCATTCGATGTCCATCGGAACCGCATGGCCGGCCCGTCGCGAGTAATGATTTTCGATCGCGATGGCGTGGCCGGCCAGGGTCAGAACCTCCCCGTCCACCAGGCAGAATTGCGCCTGTTGATCGGGCGGCGTCGGGTCGTTGCGCGTGGTGGTGCTGAGACCGCCCGTGGCCAGGCTCATCGTCAATTGTTTCTTGCCGAGCGTCCTTCGCAATACAGCGCGATGTCCTTGCGCGAAGGTCGGTTTGAACACGGTGAACTCGTCAGGATCGACGGTTCCCTGCACAATATTTTCTCCAAGACCATATGACCCGGTGATCAGCACGACATCGCGAAATCCGGATTCGGTATCGAGGGTGAAAATCACCCCACTCGATGCGCGATCGGAGCGCACCATTTTCATGACACCGACCGAGAGACTGACCTTGAAGTGATCGAAGCCGTTGTTGACCCGATACACGATGGCCCGATCCGTGAAAATCGATGCAAAGCAATGACGGCACGCTTCGAACAGGTTATCGACGCCGGAAATATTGAGATAACTCTCGTGCTGCCCGGCAAAGCTCGCGGTTGGCAGATCCTCGGCGGTGGCGGAACTACGGACGGCGACAGCGGCGCCGGCGCCATATTGTTTCTCTAACGTTGCATAAGCGCCGGCGATTTCGCTCCGCATGGCGGTGGTGCCCGTGGCGTCATAGACAAGCTTTCGCGCCAGCACGGCACGTTCGGCCAGCCGGCCTACATCGGTCACGTCCAGGCCGTCCAACAGCGTATGCAACTTTGGCCATGCATCGGCGGTGGTCAACGCGTCACGATAGGCACTGGCGGTCAGCGCGAACCCGTTGGGAACGTGAATCCCTTGCCCGCCCAACTCCCGATACAGCTCACCCAGCGACGCGTTCTTGCCACCGACCAGCGGCACATCCTCCAGCCGGAGACTATCAAACCAGCGCAAGTACGTTTCAATCATGGCCGCGCCTCCATTTTCTTGGCTCGAACCGGACTGGTGCGCATTTTTAGGCTGCTGCCATTGATGTGGGTCAATGCCTGCGCCGCGTCAAAGGCGAAGCCTGCTGCCACACACACAACCATTCGAGACCCGGGATGCCCATTGCCAATGCCTTCTCAAGAGCCGGACGGTCGCTGATCGCGCTGCTTCAGACCGCGATGATTGTCGCGCTATCGACAGCACCGGCCGGCGCCCAGACCGCGGGAGACGCCGCGGCCGGCCGCCAATTAGCCAAGACCTGGTGCGATAGCTGCCATGTGGTCGATCCGGCCCAGAAGACCGGCACCAGCAATGGCGCACCGCCCTTCACGGCCATCGCGGCCATGAAAACGACGACGTTTATGGGTCTGGAGGTGTTCCTGCAGACACCTCACGGCCGGATGCCTGACCTGCATCTCAGCCGCGACGAAATCGATGACGTGTCCGCCTACATTCTCAGTCTGAAGCGATAACCCGACTGGACGCTCGCCGGCTTGTCACGCCAACCAGGTCAAAGGCCCTCCAGTGTGTAGTCATGGTCATGCAGGACGACGCGCCGCTGGAATAACCACTGTCCCTCGACTTTCCGGAGTTCGCAATCGTAACGGCCGGGTGCGAGCAGCCTGCTTTTGCCGTCCTTGGTGAGGAAAACGGTCAAATAGCAGGTCGCATGCGCCCGGTCGCCGTCCACGGTCATCATCAGGTTGGACAGGACATGACGAAGCTGAGAGCCGCCGGCCTGGAACCGAGCAAAACGATGGGCGAAAGCGGTGATGGCGGCGCGTCCTGTGTGCTCCCCTACCGCCGGGCTGACCAGTGTGCCGTCGTCGGCGAAGCAATCGATGACGGTTGCCGCGTCACCGGCATCCAAAGCGCAGGTGTAGCGCACGAACAGATCGTTGATGCCAAAACGGTCGTCCAGCGATGTCGTCATGATTCGTTAACCGATTCGAGTAAATCGGGGCGGAACCCGATGATTTGTTCGAAACGATCCGAGTAGTGCGTCCAGACCTCCGGGTTGACCAAACGTGGCGGAACGCGGCCGCGCAGAAGGCCGATCCATTGTTCCGCGGCGGCCTTCGTCATGTCGTACATCGTCTCTACGGTGGCGCCGGCGATGTGTGGCGTCGCCATGACGTTGTCCAAGTGCAGCAAGGGATGATCAGGCGGCGGCGGTTCGACATCGAATACGTCGATGCCCGCCCCCGCGATGCGGCGGGATGTAAGGGCATCCAGCAACGCGCCCTCGTCATGGATTTTGCCGCGGGCGGTGTTGATGAAATAAGCATTCGGTTTCATTCGGGAGAACGCATCGGCGCCAAACAGGCCGACGGTTTCCTTGTTGCGCGGACAGTGCACGGTGATGAAATCGGATTCCGCCAGCAGTGGCGCAAAATCGACCTTTTGTGCGCCTCGCTGAGCAACCTGCTGCTCGGTCAGATAGGGATCGTACGCCAATACACGCATGTCGAAGACGGCGCAGAATTTCGCGGTCAAACGGCCGATCTGGCCGATGCCGACGATACCGACGGTTTTGCCTTTGATGTTGTTGCCGGATAGTTCCAACCGATCGTTGGCGGTGCCCTTGATCATGGCGCGATGGGTGTAGCAGACGCGTTTGGTGAGGCCGAGCATCAGGGCAATGGCATGTTCGGCGACGGGTTCGCTGTTGGTGCCGGATTGGTTGACGACGATAACGCCTGCTGCGTTGCAGGCATCCACGTCGATCACGTCATAACCGGCCCCGGCGGAGGACATCGCAAGCATGTTGGGACATTGCGCCAAGAGATTGGCGTTGCCGAACCACGGCTCCTGTAGCTCTGTGCGGGCGCTGACCTGATAGCCGCATGCGGTCTTCAAGGCAGCCCGGTTATCCGCCCGAGGATCGATGTAGAGCAGCCGGACGAGTTCGATATCGTCCTGCGCACCGAGGATCTGTTCCGCTATCGGGTCAAACCAACGCTCGAAATAGGCTAGCCGTTTGCGATTGATCGCCATCGGTGCTGCTTTTCCTCCCGTTCCGTGCCCTGTGGGGCTGGTGTCATACCACCAATGAGCAAGCCACCGGTGTCAATCAAGCCGGTGATGACTGAGGGGCAACATTGGTTTGATTCTCACAGCGGCATAGATCATGCGTTGGCCGGAGCCGCTTGCAGCGAACCTGACAGCGGCTCCGACATGGCGATCGGGTCGCGTACCACGATACTATACAGTAACGCCGCCAGAACCATGATCCCGGCACCGATACCAAGCGCCAGGGAGAATGATCCGGTTGCATCAACGACCATGCCGGTTACCAAAGGCGAAACGGTACCTCCCAGATAAGAGCCAAAATTCTGGATCGACGCGACGGAGGCCGCGTAAGATTGCGGGGCGATCGCGGTGATCAACGTCCATTTGCCGGATTGGGCGAACGACAGGAAGAACATCGAGGCCGAAATGCAGGACAGTGCTAATCCCAGTTCTCCGCCCATAGCGGCGATTCCGCAGAACACGGCGGCGAGGACATAACCGAATGCCGCCGGCACCTTGCGGCTGGCCACGAGGCCCATTCCACGATGGGCCAGGAAATCAGTGGTGTAACCACCGCAAATGGAACCGACGATCGAGCAGCCCAGCGGAATCATGGCCAGAAAGCCGGTCTTGGCAATGGTCACGTGGTGCTGCATTTCCAGATAGGCTGGCAGCCAGGTGCCGTACATCCAAATGGCATAACCAGAGCAGAAGGCACCCAGGATCATGCCCCACATGGAGCGGTAACGAAACAACCGCTTCCATTCCCTTACCGTCACGACCGTCTGTTTCTGGCCAATGCGTCCCTCAGCGAGATAGGTGCGATCGGATTCGGTCAGTCTCACGTCTTTAGGATCCCGGTACAGAAACACCCAGAATCCAGCCGACAGGACGCCGATGGCCCCCATTACCACAAACATCTGCCGCCAACCGAATGCGAGCATCAGCGCTGTCAGCAGCGGCGTGCCGATGATGCGTCCAAGATCGCCGCCGATGGTGTAGAGCCCGGTGGGACGCCCGCGATCTTTCGGATGAAACCAGTTTGCCACGGTTCGGACCGACGCCGGGAACGCCGGCGATTCGAAAACGCCGAGTGCCACTCGGGTCCACAGAAACTGCATGTAGCCGCCGAGAATACCGCCCGCAGCCTGCGCCAGCGACCAAAGCACCAGCGCCCAACCCAGCAGCTTGCGGGAGCCGACCCGGTCCACCATCAATCCGACCGGTAACTGTGCCATGGCGAAGGCGATCGACCACGCGGATTGCAGCGCCCCGATACCGGTCGCGCTGATCCCGAAATCCTTACGAATCATAACGTTGCCGATCGCCAGTGTGGATCGGTCAATGTAATTCAGGGCGATGGCAACGGTGCACAGGACGACCGCCACCCATTGGGCTCGGCGCAGACCAGGCGAGATGGTCGAGTTCATGTTTCCCCTTTGGACATTTTGCGCCCGTTTGTATGACCTTTGCTGACCGAGCGAGCGACGGACTCAAAGGTTGAGACGAAGCATTGGCGGGATTTGCGTAATGCGCAAACACGTTCGTAAGCTCTCAAGGCAAGTGAGGCAGGCGCAGGACGCGGAAACGGCGAGGACGACCTTATGAAAATCACCCGTATCGATGCCTTCCAAATCGAATGGACTCCTGGCGATCCGGCCGAACGCCGCGGCGCCTTCCTGCTTGTTCATACCGATAGCGGCATAACCGGACTTGGCGAAGCGTCCCCGATGCAGGGTGGCCTCGTTTCGCTTACTATCCTGAAACACCATATCGCCTCGGCCATCATCGGCGCCGATCCCCTCGACCACGCCGTTATCCACGACCGGCTTTTGCACAAACTGGTTAAGTTGGGTCCCGAAGGCGCCCTGGGCGGCGCCTTGGCGGCTTTGGACATCGCGCTGTGGGACCTCAAAGGAAAACTTCTGGGACAGCCTATCTATAAGCTGCTCGGTGGCGCCTGGCGCACCGAATTGCCGTTCTACGCGTCGATCGGCAACAATGGCGTGCGGAGCGTCGATGAGGTTTGCAAGGCCGTGGAAACGCGCCTGCGCGACAAGCCATCGGCCATCAAGATCCGTTTCGACAACGACCGCACGAAGCCTGACATCGACATTCCCGGCGACATCGCCAAGGCGCGGGCGGTTCGGCAATTGGTCGGCGACGATTTCCCGCTGGCGTTCGATGCCAACAACGGTTTCACGGTCGGCGGCGCCATCCGGATGGGCCGGGCCTTGGAGGACCTCGGCTATTGGTGGTTCGAGGAACCGGTGCAGCACTACCATGTGGCGCAGATGGGTGAGGTCGCCCGGAAGCTCGACATCACGGTTTCGGCCGGCGAGCAGACCTACACGCTGTCCGGTGTCGCCGATCTGATTTCGGCCGGCGTGCGCATGGTGCAGCCGGATATCGTAAAGATGGGCGGCATTACCGGGCTGATGCGTTGTGCGGCACTATGCCAGGCGCACGGGGTGGAGTTGGTGCCGCATCAGACGCAGCCGACCATCGGGCACATGGCCAGTATGCATGTCTCGGCAGCGCAACCGCACGCCACCAAACCATGCGAACTCGACGACCCGTCGCCACGCCGCCACGCCGTATTCGTCAACCCGCCGCGCCCGGTCGATGGTCGGTTCCATCTGCCGCAAACCCCGGGGCTGGGTCTTGATCTCATCCCCGCCGAGGTGGCCAGCCGGCGCATCGACATCGGCTGACCGCCCGGGCGGCATCCGGGCATTTTACGCGAGGCCCGGATGCCTGCTTGTTACGACAGGCCCGTGAACATCCCCTCAATGAAGAGATTTCCGCTCAGTCCGCGTAGGTGAGCGCCCAGGCCTTTGCGCCATTGGTCGGCGGCTCGCACCAAATCGGCACCGCATTCCGGGTCCGCACATTCGGCTCGTGCCCCATCGCCCCGCGCATCGCCCGGAACAGTGCCCCGTGCGCCACCACCAGCACCAAGGGCGTCCGCGTAATGCACCGGTTGATCGCCGCCACCGCTCGGGTTGTCAGCGACGGGAAACTCTCCGCCCCCTCCGGCGTCATCTGTCCATCCACCCAATGCTGGAACCAGTCGGCCATTGGTTCACCTTCCTTCACGCCGAAGGCAACCTCGCGCAGGCCCTCATCGACATGCACCGGCAGCCCCAATTGGGCCGCCGCCAGATCCGCCGTCACCCGCGCCCGCGACAGCGGGGAGGAGATGACACTGCGAATGCCCTTCCCTCGCAACAGCAGCGCGGCCGACCGGGCCTGTGCCAGCCCGGTCTCATTCAGGGGAATATCGACGTTCCCCTGCGACAGATTTTGCACGTTCCAGTCGGTCTCGCCATGGCGCAGGAACCAGAACGCGACGGGGTGGATCATATCGGGCGGGGGAGCACTCATGGGTTCAGGCCAGGCCTTCTTGTTGCATCACGCTTTGCACGGACGGCCGTGCCTTCATCCGTTCGAAATGCGCGGCGACATTGCCGGGGAGAGTGATACCAACCCGCGTGGACCATAACGACACGTAGAAAATCGCGGAATCGGCGATGGAAAATTGTCCGACCGCGTAGTCCTTGCCTTCCAGCGCCGCGTCCAGAAGGGCAAAACCCTTCTCGGCGATGTCCTTGCCTCTGGCCTTGACCGCATCCTCGTCCGCCGGGTTCGGGGTGAAGTTCCCCGGCCGGAACTGCCGGGTGAAGCCCTGCATGTGGATCGTCGCGACCGCGTAGTCCAACAGTTCCAACGCCCGCGCCTGCTCGTCCACGTCGTCCGGCAACAGATTGGCGAACGGGTTCGACCGGGCAAGCCAGTAGGCGATCGCCGGATACTCGGTCAGGATCGCGCCATTGTCCCGCACCAGGGCCGGCACTTTCGACTTCGGGTTCACTGCCGTGAAGCCGGGTTTGTATTGCTCGCCGTCGCGCAGGCTGACGGCAATCGCCTCGTACGGCTTGCCGATCTCTTCCAGCAGGATGTGAATGCCGATCGAGCAGGCGCCGGGTGAGTAATAGAGCTTCATCAGATTGTCCTCCGTTTATCGCCAGGAACCGGCATCGGGCCGGTCCAGGCCAAGATTCTCGCGCAGCGTAGTGCCTGTGTAGTCGTTATGGAACAGCCCGCGGCGTTGCAATTCGGGGACAACCAGCCGGGTGAAATCCTCATAGGCGCCGGGGACGTGCGAGGCCGCCACCACGAACCCGTCGCAGGCCCGGGTCGTGAACCATTCCTCCAACCCGTCCGCCACGTCCTTCGCGCTGCCGACGAAGCGCGGGTGATCGTGAAAGGTCCCCCGCCGCGTGATGTCAATGAAGTCCCTCGGAGTCGGTAGCCGGTTGCCAAGCTCGCGCTTGATCCGATCGCGCATGCCCTGCACGCCGGTCCAGCTATCGAGTTGCTCCTGGGTGAACGCCAGGTCGATCGGCTGTTTGGAAAAGTCGAAATTCAACACCTCGGACAGCAGCGACAGACTGTCGATCTGTTTGGGCAGGGCGTCGATCAAGGCGGCGTGATCCTCAGCCTCCGAGCGTGTCTCGGCGACGATCGGATAGATGCCGGCGCAGACGAAGGTTTTGTCCGGATCGCGGCCGGCCGCTTCGACCTGTGTCTTAAACGACGCGTAGTCGCGCTGGGCCTGCGCGATACCATGGTAGGCGACGAAGACGCACTCGGCCCAGCGGGCGGCGAAACGCTGGCCGCGGCCGCTCTGCCCGGCCTGGATCAGCACCGGATGCCCCTGGGCGGACCTCGGGACGGTGAACGGGCCGCGGGACTGAAAGAATTGGCCCTTATGGTCCAGGCGATGGACTTTTTCCGGATGTGCGAACAAGCCGGTTTCGCGGTCGGCGACGATGGCGCCGTCCTCCCACGAATCCCAGTGGCCCATCACGACCTCCAGGAACTCATCGGCGCGGTCATAGCGAAGATCGTGCTCGCCATGCGAGACGTGGCCCATGTTGAGGGCCTCGCCGTCGTTCATCGAGGTGACGATGTTCCAGGCAGCGCGGCCATCGGTTACGAGGTCCAGGGTCGCGAACACCCGAGCGACGTGGAACGGTTCAAAGTAGGTAGTGGAGAATGTCGCGCCGAGGCCCAGGCGTTCGGTGGCCATGCCCATGACGGTCAGGATCGTGATCGGGTCCATTTTAACGCAGCGGATCCCGTTGGCCACGGTGTGGGCATGATCGCCGCCGAACAGGTCCGGCATCGCCAGGCGATCGTCGAAAAATCCGAGGTGAAATTTCCCCGCCTCCAGCGCCCGCCCGATCCGGCGATAATATTCGGCGGAGGTGAAATCCTGTTGAGCGAGCGGATGGCGCCAGGAACCGACGAAATTCGTGCAGTTCTGCGCTTGCAGAAAGCCAACCAAGGTCATTTGACGCATTGTTCAGGTTTTTCCCGGGGCCGTTCGAAAATTGTTATATCGATGGGTGCCGGACGAGGAAAGGCACTTGCGTTCGGAATCGATCCCCCGTAGATAGCGGCCTCTGATCGGAGCGCGGGCGTAGCTCAGGGGTAGAGCACAACCTTGCCAAGGTTGGGGTCGAGGGTTCGAATCCCTTCGCCCGCTCCAGTTTTCTTCAAGAAAATGAAGCGGTTAAAACGGTCCTTCGGGGCCGTTTTTTGCTTCCCCGCCCCCCACGCGAAAGCTGGGGAAGCAGGGGGGAAGCAGCAGAAAGCGAAAAGCAGCGGGCTACCGGCTGTCGTCGGCATGGAAGGCATCCCAAAGCCACGGTTTGCCGCCTGCGCGACAGGCGGCAATGGGTTGTGTTGCGCTCCACCACGAAGGCTGGGTTTGGACGCCATCGCGCTTCCCAGGACGCCCAAGCGAGGCCCATTTTGTTTCACCGGCGCCGATGGCGACGCGAATGCGAAACTCATCACTCAGCCCTCCCGCCTGCGAGGCGCATCGGCAGCACAAGCCGCAGCGAGTCGGGTAATCGTACGAACCCATGCGCCGCATAGAATCCCGCCGCCAGCTCGTCGAGCGCATCGACGACCACCATCGAGGATCCAACCGTGCCGGCGCTCTCGAACGCCCGCTGCAATGCATCGGCGAGAAGAAGCGCGCCCAGGCGCTGTCCCTGGTGCTCCGTCGCCACGGCCAGCCGACCGATCAAGGTGGCGCTCACCAGCGGATAGCGCGGGATGTGCTTGCGGGCTGTCTCCGGCACGTCGCCTTGGGAGGCCGCCATCGCGCAAAGGGTATAGTAGCCCAAGATACGGGCCGGCTCGCCGACCTCGCTCAGGACGAACACGGCATTCGCCTTCCGGCGCACATCCTGGCCGGCCTGGGTCTTGAGGTAGCGATCCAGGCTCTCCACGCCACAGGTAAAGCTGCTCCGATCGTGCTGCTCGTCGAGTAGCGCGACCCGAAGATCCCTGGATGGCTGCTTCGCCATTCACCGGACAACCCGGCGCTTGTGCTCCGCGAACGCGCGCTGCAACCGTTCGCTCGGGGCCGGTGGATTGACCAGGACGTCGAAAAAAACGGCGCGGTCCCGGTCAGACAAGACGAGCGTCTCATGCTCCGCAATCGTCCGCCGGGCAGCGTCCGTAAGCGCCGTCATGCAGAAATCCGTCAGTTTGCGCCGTTCGAGTTGCGCCGCCCGTTCGATCAGAGCCTTGGTGGGCTCGTCGACTCGAAACCCAAGCCGCTCTTCGCGAAGCCGTCGGTCGGTTTTTGCTGTCGTGGCCATGGTCACCTCCAGCCAAATATGTACGTCAATCCGACTAACTTTTCAAGGTCCGCCTTGGTTCTCACCTTTCGTTGCTCGGCCCTTCGGCTTGGGGACAGAAGGAGGAGGCAGCGACGCCAGAAGCCGCTCGGCATAGGCCACGCCCGCGTCCCACACGCGTGGCGGTCGAACAATAATCAGAAGAAAGGCTATCCAGAGGAAGAGGAGCACAACCGCCGCGACCTGGGTGGCAGGTGCATCCCGAGCGATCGCCCAGAGCGGCATGTTGCCGGTCGTCATTTGGGTGGTTCGCGTTACCACGATGGCGGCTGACGCGCAGACTGCCAACACGAGTGCTGCCCCTCTCATGCCCAGCAGATTGCGCCAGAAACCATAGGCGATATTGTCATTGTGAATGAGTGGATGTTTGGGGCCGCGCCGTAGGTCGATTAGGCGACGGATCACCGCTCGATAAATGCCATCGGCTGCGTCCGGATCCTGTGCCTCTGCGCTGGCGTCTGGGAGCCGGAAGTCCGGCGCGAGGTCCTGCAGCGCCGCGTGGTATGCACGCTTGGTCGGCATCTCGATCGTGTTATCTCGAAATCGCAGAACGATCTCCGTCGGAAACCCACCCCATCGCTGCTTGAGCATGTGCTGCACGGCACGACCGCGAGACCTGGCCATGCTCGCGAACAGATAGAGGAGACCTATCATCACGACGCCCGATCCGATGGTCCGATAGATGTTCCCGGTGACGATCTGTGGGAATGCGACCAGCAAGCTGATCCCCGGAACAAGCGGCGCCAGGAGCCCTGGTGTTATTCGGGCAAGTATGTCGTAGCGATCAAATATCCGAAACAAGCGCGCCGATTCAGTCATCGTCATAGGCCTCGACAACCGGAGAAAAGTTCATGGCTGCGGCCGGGCCATATCCCACGCGTTGCGGGAATCCCGAACCGAAGCAGGTAGCAACTCCTTGCGTCCCAAGCACGCGCGCGCCTCGGCGCATGAAGGCGTTCATGACGATCTTGCGCGGGTGGGCACTGTCGTCTTTCGGCGCGGACACGACGGCCGTGAAATGCGGGATCTGCCCCTCCGACACCACGGGCCCGATCAAGCGGTTAAGGATCGTTGGGCCGACGTTTCGGCGGCTGCCGTGATGGGGCACCTGCACCAGTGCGAAGTTGCGCAGCACAAGACCGCACGCCTCGGCGAAGGAAGCCGCCCATTCAAGGCCGAGATTTCCCGCATCGCCTGTCAAAAGGATGGGCTTCCATCCGTCAAACTGGCCATAGAGGACAACACTGCTTTCGTTGCGAGCACCTGTTTCGCCGCCGTCGCGCAGCCGCTCGAAGCCCCAAGCTTCCCAAATGCTGGCGGCTGTCTTGGCGAGCGCCTCGAGCACCGCCTTCAAGAAACCTTGATACGCAAAGTCGGACATATTGCCGGATGCTCGTGGCGTATCTGGGAAGTGAGAAACCAGTTGCGGGTAGATGTGCTGCGGCGGTGACAGCACGGTGAATGGCCCGATAACGGCACCGGCAAACGGCTCGAAGACCGGAATGCCCTTCGTGCCCGCCATAGTGACGATCTCGTTGATGACGTCGTATTCGGCCTTCAGGCGTCTGGTCAGGCCATCGACGGTCCACCGTGAATCCTGAAGGTGCGGCAGGATCGCCTCGGCATGCCACCAAGGGACATGGGTCCAAACGCGGCGCACATCGGCCTTCTCGATTACGACGCGGGCGCCGGAGGAGTGATCGATATCCGGATGGGTGATGACCAGGTCGCGCACGATCGGCACGGCACCGCCGCAAATCGATGTCAGATGCTCTATCAGCGTCTCGCCGGAGGCGGTCGTCCCGCCATCGACGACGATGAGCTGAAAGCTGTGGGGCTCGCCGTACCGGATCGCGATGGCGTCGCCGGCGCGGGATTTTTCGCCCACGGGCAGGAATTCGACTTCCAAGCCGGTCATGACGCAGCCTCCGGGACTGGAGGCGACTGCGCGGTCAGATTGTCTGCCAGCACCCCCCTATAGCCTCCAGGGGTGCGGATGAGCAGCACGGACGGGGCGAGACGAGCGAGTGCAACAGTCGTCGCCGTCGCGTGGTCGAGCCCCGAGGGCCCCGAGACCGCGAGGTGGCTATGCCAAGTGCCGAGACAATACAACGTACCGCCCGCTCGATCAGCATAGCTGCGAATCGCCGTCCTGACGCCGCCTGTCCCCAGGACGAACTCGCCGGCTGACCGGCGGCTATCGGGTGGAGCGGGCAGCACATCAACAATGTGAATCGATCGGGCGGCTTCAGAGAGCCGTCCCATGACAATGCCACCTGTCTCTACATCCGGCCAACGAGCGACCTCCTCAGTAATCGCGGCATGCGCCCGTGGACCGAGACGGACGGTCCAGTTCCCGGCACCTTCGATCGACACCAGATGGGCTGGCATGATGTCCCGCTGAATCCAGGACATGCTGAGACCGTCCTTCTGAATCATCCCAATCAAAATTCGCCCCTGCGGGGGCGGCTTGGGTTGGTGCAGCCGCTCCCGAATCACCTCCGCCATGGGAGCCGCCATCATCGAAATCCGCGCGTCGGAAATCGCCATGGTGAGCGACCCACAACCTTCGCCAATCCGTTCCCGGCTGACGCTTTCGGGGCCGAAAATCAGCGGGCGTAGGCGGGCATGAGCGCCAATCAGGGCATAGGCTTCGGCCATCAGATCAAGGCAATTCGGATTCCGGTCGGCTCCCTCCATCGTCACGAGCCCGACCACGCCATCGGCATAAAGCATCGTCTCGATGACCTGCGGCAGAGTGCCAGACGCCTCGCTGCCGATCGCCTCGCGGGCGACGAGCGAAGCGGTCGCGTTTATCAGCAAGCCGGCTTTTCTCGGGAGCACGCGCCGCCGTTCGGTCGTGTTCCGCAGCAGAGACACGACGTCCATGTCGCAAGCCTCGGCGGTTTGGTTGAGACCGCCGATAGCATCGGCGAGCGCTTTGGCCTTTCCTCCAAGCCAAGATCTAAACAAACGGCCCCGCTCCGGGACCAGCGCGTGCCTTGCTGCGTTGTGCGGGCTTAGAGACGCTCGATCGATTACCCACGATGGTGCAGCGCCGGCGCGCGCAAGGTGCAGCCCGATCTTCGACCCAAGGCTTCCTGCGCCGAGCAGAGTCCATACGGGCGAGGCGGCCGCATTGTCGATGCCGGACAGCCGGCGCAGCAACGGCACTGAGACAGTATCGCGATGGGCTGCCGGGCGCACGGGCGTAGAGTCGCCATCGGCGAACAGGTCAGGCACCCCAATATCCACGACATAGGGGCACAGCTCCAGAGCGCTGTCGGTGCCAATTAGCGGAAAAGGCCGGCGCGCTATCAGGACGATCGCGATTGGCCAACGCCAGCGTGCCGTGAGCTTCCGGGCGCACTGGCGCAGCCAATCCAGACCGGTGCGCAGCGGCTCATCGCATCCATAGACACCTGCCCGCTCGCGCAGGGCGGCCATGGTAGTGACGGTTTCCGGTTGGTAATCGTCTGCAACGACCGGTGCGCCGGAGGGCATCTTTCCGGGCCAGACGATCAGACTGAGCGAGGAGCCGCGCGCCGTATCGTCACTGCCCGACAGGTTAGATTCCGAAAGAAGCTTCTTCAGTGACTCCGTGTTCAGAGCCATGGAGGCGCTGTCGATGATCCCGTAGGTACTTTTCTCCTCATCGGGCCGGCCGAAGCGTAGATAGTCGAACCGCAAGACCGCGCGCCCCGCCTGACGAGTGACTAGGCCGCGCAGGTGCGCTGCATCGGCGACGATCACGTCATCCAAAGAATCCCGCCGCACCGGTTCCCATCCATGCTCGGGATCGATCAGTCGCCCCAGTGCCGCATTTTCGAGCCAGCGGGCGAGCTGGTCGATGACGCCGAACAGGCCGCGTTGCTGCAACAACTCGCTCGGCCGCCCATCGACGATGCAGGGCTCCGGCGGATGGCCTGGATTGCCGGGCTGGACATGCGCCAAGGAGCGGTCGAAGTCGTGGCGGAGGGTCAGGAGCGGCGCGCGCAGAGGATAGGCGACTGGAAAAAGGAAGGTCACCTGCTCGATCGACCGCACGCCGTTGGGGCTTACGCCATCGGCCATCCAGGCGTTGGGCAGCGCCACCCGAATACCGACATCGACCCTGACGGACCCATTGGCGCGAACACTCGGCACTCCAATCACCGCGACCGCGTTGTGACCGGCAAGCTGGCGAAGTCCGCGCTCGATTGCGGCGGAAGGTGGAAAATCCTGCTCCACGGCGGCCGGTTGCACTTTTAGCCGTGCGGAAGCGGCTGACGGCCAATGGCCCCGCTTCCGGTGATGACCGCGGCCTTGGTGATCCGTGTCAGCAGACGCGGTCCATTTTTGCTGATTTCGAATTCGACCACGTCGGGGGCCTTCTCCGGCTCACCCACACAGACGAACGAACCGCCGGCGTCCTTGACGATGGACTGGTATTCCCGCTTCGCCCGGATGCACGGCGGATCGACCTCGTCATCCTTGATCGCCTTGCTGCTGGCAACAATGACCGCGCCTTTGCGCGTTTGGGCCAAAGCGCTGCGTGCATCCCCGCAGACCTCGGCGTCTTCGCCATATTCGCTCCAACTGTCATAGGACAGTGAGTGCCACGAACAGTGATGAGGGGCCTGAAGAACGTCGTAGCTGAACCAGTCGGCGCGTTCGGCGTGGCGCTGCCAGAGCCGTTCCCAGATCGCGACCTCCGCATCGCCGCCACTCAGGAAGCGGCAGGCATCCACGACGCTATCGCCGGAAAGGGAAAAATTCAGGACTGTGCTCGAGTGGTTCTTGGACCTGACCTCCTCCTCATCTACGTCGTCGCTTTTCGGCTGCGGCGCCAGCAGGCGGGCGGTCATCGTCCAATCGTACTGCCCGTTCACCGTTGAGAACGTCGCGTCCGCCTTCACCAGGATTGAGCCGAGATCGTCGGTCTTACCGCCCTCGTCTTCACCCAGGATCAGGATGCGGTCGCCATCGCTGACAGCTCCGAGCATGTCGCGATATGTCTGAACGCGACGCCGCGCTTCGCTGTTGAACACCTTGGCGTCGTCGCAGAGCACGTGCTGAGATGAGGCGCGCCGGAATACCATCGGCGACGACCACAGCTCGCGGACGAAAATCTTATCCGCAGCCTCCGACCAGTCGCCCGGCGGCCCCATGTGGAAATGCTTTTTAAGCCCCGTGCAGTGGTCTTTGTCTGGATGGGTGATCAGGAGGGCGTCGACGTAGAGCCTCCCCTGGCCGTCCCTCTCCAGCCGATCCCGCAGGGCGGTCGCCACATCCGGCGTATCGTCATCCGGATCATCCGCCGCACCGCGGATATTGATGTCGATAAGGATTTTCCGCCCGCTCTCCAGCTCGACGAGCGCCATGTCGCCGTTGCCGACCGGGAAAAACACGATCTTCGCCACCATGCCCGCTCGCCTTTCAGCTAGGGCGGGTGGCGTTACAGCCAGCGGCCCGGGTCAGGCGCAATGCGAAATCACCGCCTGCGCCGCCGGCAATCTTGCCGGCGGCCAAATACCTAATATGAGTTGACTGGCGAGTCAAGATGATTCATTTTGCGCCGGCAAGTTTGCCGGCGGAGAGCTAAAAGATGGAATTGGCTGGTGTTTTTCTTTTGTTCTCGGGTCCGACCAGGGAAGCAGAGACGGTCGGCTTCCGCTTCGGAGCGAAGGGGACCCACACCAGTCGAACGATGATGTTCGAGGAGCTCAGCCACGTCCTTCAGGCGACAGCCCCCGACGCGCGACGCGCCGACTACGCGGCCGCGATCATCGACGGCAACTGTCTGTCCAAGCAAACCGCATCGACGCGCAGACTCAGCAACCAACGGCTGGGGGAACTCTATGGTCTGGACCCAACGATCCCCCTGTTCCGAGTCCTCCGCAGGCTTTGGGATATAGAAGCCGATGGTCGGCCGCTCCTCGCCCTACTGGCAGCGATCGCCAGAGATCCGCTGCTAGCAGCGACATGTCCAGCGATCGTCGCGATGCCCGCCAAAGCCGAGCTTCAACGAGACGCAATGAAGGGCGCGCTGCAAGCCGTCGTCGGGGACCGACTGAACGACAGCACACTGGAAAAAGTGTGCCGCAATGCGGCGAGTACCTGGGCGCAATCCGGACACCTTGAGGGACGAACCTTCAAGAAGCGCCGGATAGTGCTGCCGTCACCGACTGCGGTGACTTTTGCCATCTACCTCGCCCACGCCGCCGGCTTCCGCGGCGCTGAAATCTTCTCGTGCGGGTGGCTTAGGGTGCTCGACTGCGAGCCATCGCACGCGCGCCAACTCGCCCTTGATGCGAAACGGTCTGGTCTACTCGACTTGCGAATGGCCGGCGACGTCGTCGAGTTCAATCTGTCGCGGCTCGATCCTTACGCTGGGAAGGCGTGATCATGGCGCGCATTGAAGACCTGGCCGAACGCTACGGACGTCATATTGCCACCCCTTGGCAGCGCACTGTTGCCGGCGCGCAGCGCGTTGTGATGGTGGTCTACGACAAAGAGCTTGAACGGACGCTGCGAGCGCGCGTCCTTGCCTTTGAAACGGCGACCCGTGAGGCGGGACACGATTGGCGTGAAATCGATCTATCCGCCACGTTCGCAGAATGGATGGCGGCCGACGACTATCGCGATGAATACTTCCAATCGCCCGAGGATCTTCAGCTCAAGCTCGATGCCGAATTTCCGGAGTTCGTGGCGGAGCGTCTTCGGGCGGAACTTCAGGAATCCGATGTCACGCCTAATACGGTTGTCGCCGTTCTGGGTGTCGGCGCCCTGTTTGGATTCGCCCGCATATCTCAAGTGCTGAAAATCATAGAGGCCGACATTCGGGGACGCCTCGTCGTGTTTTTCCCAGGTCAGTTTGAACGCAACAATTACCGGCTGCTCGATGCACGCGACGGTTGGAATTACCTTGCCGTGCCAATCACGCTGCACGGCGAAGGAGGAACGCTATGAAAATCAAAGACGCCCTACAGCGGGATCCTGCCTCCCATCCCCTGGTGAACCAGGGCCAAGCTCGAATCTCGGACAGCCGCAACGAACGTGCTCAATCCGAGCTACGGGGCGAGCTTGAGACATTCGTCTGCGAGGGGCAGTACGCGGATGGCGTCCAAAAGATCATTCGTTCCTTCCTCGACAATATCGGAAAGACCAGCCAACGCGGTGCGTGGGTGAGCGGATTTTTCGGAAGCGGTAAATCGCACCTGCTTAAGATGCTCTGCCACCTCTGGCAGGATACGAGCTTTTCAGATGGCGCCACCGCCAGAAGCCTTGTCCCGTCGATCCCGGAGGACCTTCGTGCCTTACTCCGTGAACTGGACACCGCAGGAAAGCGAGCGGGTGGGCTGATCGCCGCCGCTGGCGCACTGCCCAGTGGCACCACCGATAACGTCCGGCTGACGATACTTTCCATTTTGCTGCGAGCCGTCGGGCTTCCTGAGCAATACCCACAAGCCCGTTTCTGCCTGTGGCTGCACTCGCAAGGTCAGTTCGACAAAGTGAAGGCGGCCGTCGAAGCGAGCGGCAAGCCCTTCGAGCGCGAGCTCAACAACCTCTATGTCAGCGGGCCGATAGCCCGTGCCGTGATGGCGAGCGACGCCAATTTCGCCGCCAGCGAAGCGGAAGCGAAACAGCTACTCAAAGCACAATTCGCGCCTCAGACCTCCGACATCACAACGGAACAGTTCCTACTCGTCGCGAAAGAGGCGCTGAGACTTAGAGCCAAAGATGGCCGGCTTCCCTGCACATTGCTCATTCTCGACGAAGCTCAGCAATACATCGGCGACTCCCAGCAACGCGCGTCGCTTCTTACAGAGGTTACGGAAGCGGCCTCCAAGCAGCTCGACAGCCACGTCATGGTCGTGGCAGCTGGGCAAAGTGCGTTGACCGAAATTCAGCTTCTGACATACCTGCTCGACCGCTTCACGATCCGCGTCCCCCTGTCGGATGCCGAGGTCGAGACGGTTACTCGGAAGGTGCTGCTGCAAAAAAAGCCTACGGCGGTCGCGGAGGTGCGCGCCCTGCTCGACAAGCATGCGGGCGAAGTTTCGCGGCAGCTCCAGGGCACACGCATCGGCGAGACAATCGAGGATCGCGCCATCATCGTCGATGACTACCCACTGCTGCCGGTCCGGCGGCGGTTTTGGGAGAACTGCTTCCGCCAGATCGATGCGGCCGGCACAAGCAGCCAGCTCCGCTCGCAGTTGCGCATCATCCACGACGCTGTCGCCAAGGTCTCCGAACGTCCCCTCGGTTCGGTCGTACCGGCCGATGAACTTTTCGAAGCGCTCGCGCCAGAAATGGTGAATACGGGCGTGCTGCTCCGTGAAATCAACGAGCGCATCATCCTGGTCGGGCGAACCGAAGGGCCGATCGCGCAGCGTATTTGCGGCCTGGTCTTTCTGATAGGAAAACTGAAGCGGGAAGCCGGCGCCGATATTGGCGTTCGCGCCACCAAGGATCACCTGGCCGATCTGCTGATCGACGACCTGACGGCCGACAACGGCAAGCTCCGGTCGGAGGTGGAAGAGAAGCTGAAAAAGCTGAGCGAGCAGGGCGTGCTGATGCTGGTCGGCGACGAGTATCGTCTTCAGACCCGGGAAGGCAGCGACTGGGACCGGGAGTTCCGCAACCGGCAAACCAAGCTCAACAACGACGATGCGGCGGTCCAATTCAAGCGCGATCAGCTGCTGTACGGCGATATCGACAAGACGGTCCGCGCAATTCGCGTCATGCAGGGTGCGGCGAAAGAACCGCGCCAGTTTCTGATCCACCGGGAACAGACTGCGCCAGTGATCGATGGCAGCGGCGTCGCGATCTGGATCCGCGATGGCTGGTCTTGCGCAGAGAAAGATGTGCTGGAGGCCGCGCGTTCTGCCGGCACTGACAGCCCGATCCTGTTCGTGTTCATTCCGCGCCAGTCGGCCGAGGACGTGCGGCGGTTGATCGTCGAGGCCGACGCCGCCCAGCAGACGCTCGATGTCAAGGGCAATCCAACGACAGCTGAGGGCCAGGAAGCCCGTCAAAGCATGGACAGCCGCCGCGCGCGCGCGATGGGTGATCGCGATCGGCTGATCCGAGAGGTCGTGGAAAACTCCAAGGTCTTTCAGGGCGGCGGGAGCGAGGTGCTGCTGACGTTGCTGAATGACAAGATAAAGGCCGCGACCGAGGCATCGCTCGTGCGGTTGTTTCCGCGCTTCAAGGAGGCGGACTCGGCGGCATGGGAGGCGGTCATCAAGCGCGCCCGCGATGGCGCCGACCACCCCTTCCAGCCGACCGGCCACACCGACGCGACGGAGAAGCACGCCGTCTGTCAGCAGGTGATCACCACCATCGGCGCCGGCAAATCGGGGTCGGACGTCCGCAAGACATTGGGTGGAACGCCCTTTGGCTGGCCGCGTGACGCTGTCGATGCGGCGCTGATTGCCCTGCATCGGCTCCAGCACCTCACCGCTACCCTGAACGGTCAGGCGATTCCGCTCGGCCAGCTTGATCAAAACAAGATTGCCAAGGCCGACTTCCGAGTCGAGCACGCCACACTCACCGTGGGAGACCGCCTGATCCTGCGGAAGCTCTTCCAGGCTTTGGGGCTTTCCTGCAAGAGCGGCGAGGAAGCTGTCCGCGCCGGGGAATTTCTCAGCGGTTTCATTGCACTCGCAAAATCCGCCGGTGGCGACGTGCCTTTGTCCCCCTCGCCGGCGACAACCGAGATCGAGGACACCCAGCGGCTGGTCGGCAACGAGCAGCTAGTGGCCATCAAGACCAAGGCACCGGAGTGGGAGGACAAGATCAAGGCGTTGACGGCCACGCGGGATTTAATTGCTCAGCGGCTGCCAACTTGGAATTTGGTTGAACGGCTTGCAAAGCACGCGGCGGCCCTGCCCGAAGCCAAGCCGCATTTGGAGCAGATCGAGGCCATACGCAGCCAACGTCTGCTGCTGGAGAAGGCTGATCCAGCGAGCGCGATCCGCGTCGCCCTGGCCGGCTTGCTTCGCGATGCCGTGCAGAAGGGGCGAACCGATTACGAGGCAGCGTTCGGCGCGGCCATGGCCTCGCTTGCCAGCAATAGCGTCTGGACGAAGGTCCTCCCGGCTGACCAGGACTCCATCAAAACCGCGGTCGGCCTGAGCGCACCGAGCAAGCCGGACATTGCCAGCGACGATGCGCTGGTGGGCCATCTTGATCAGAAACCACTGTCGAACATCCAGGCGGAGATTGACGCCATAGCTGGCCGTGTGGGCCTGGCCATCGAACGGGCTGCGCGGCTGTTGGAGCCCAAGGTTCAAACCGTCACGTTGGAACGCAGCACGCTGCGAGACGCCGTTGAAGTCGAGGCCTGGGTCAAGCGCCAGACAGCAACCCTCATCGAAGCGGTGCGCCATGGCCCCGTGCTTGTGAACTAGGGCGAACCAGCATGACCTCACTGACTCGCGACCTCCGCAAAGATCTTGAAAAGACGGTCAAGCAGGCGCGCCGCATCGCTGAGGCGGGCGCACGCCAGGCCGTCCAGCAGCTTCGCGTCGGGGACGGCGATGCGCCGAAGGATCTCACGACAGATCAGCGCGCCCTTCGAACCCGATTGCGCGCGCATGGCCGGCAGCTTGGAGACCGGCGCGACGCGAAGACAGGCACGCAAGAGACCGTTCGCCTCGTTCAGGAATGCGCTTACGAACATTGGCATCGCATGCTGTTCGCGCGCTTTCTTGCTGAGACGGACCTCCTGATCGAGCCGGAGTCGGGCGTGGCCATCACGCTCGACGAGGTGCAGGAACTGGCCCGCGAGAAAGCGACGGACTGGCTCGAGCTGGCGAGCGAATACGCCGAGCGGATGCTGCCGCAAATCTTCCGCAAGGACGATCCAGTGCTGCAAATCGGCCTGCCGCCAGAAACGCGATCCGAAATGGAGGACCTACTGAAGGGTCTGTCGAAGTCGGTGTTCGAGGCCGATGACAGCCTCGGCTGGGTCTACCAGTTCTGGCAGGCGGACAAGAAAGAGGAGGTCAACAAGTCCGAGACCAAGATCGGCGCGGACGAACTGCCGGCTGTCACACAGCTCTTCACTGAGGACTATATGGTCCTCTTCCTGCTGCACAACAGCCTTGGCGCTTGGTGGGCCGGCAGGGTCCTGGCCGCCAACCCCAACCTCGCAACTTCGGCTGCGAACGAGGCTGCGTTGCGCGCCGCTTGCAAGGTTGGTGACATTGACTGGTGCTATCTGTCCTTTGTCCGAGACAAGGGCGACGACGGTGTAGAGGGCCCTTGGCGCCCAGCCACGGGCGCGTTTGAGGGCTGGCCGCACGCAGCGAAGGACCTCACGGTGCTGGATCCATGCATGGGGTCGGGGCACTTCCTGGTTTTCGCATTGCCTATCCTCATAGCTTTCCGCATGGCGGAGGAAGGACTGTCACAGTCGTCGGCCATCGATGCTGTGCTGCGGGACAACCTGTTCGGACTTGAGATCGACCCGCGCTGTGCGCAGATAGCAGCCTTCAATCTCGCCTTCGCGGCGTGGCGGAAGATTGGCCATCGTCGTCTGCCGCGTCTCAATCTCGCGTGTTCGGGTCTTGCGATCGGAGTGACCAAGGCGGAATGGCTAAAGTTGGCCGAGAAGGCGGTAATGGCTGCCGACCCCGCAGCGAAGCGCGACCTACTTGGATTCGAGAATAACCTGCTGACAGTGGGATTGGAAGATCGCGTCAAGAATGGCCTCGATGCGCTCTATGACTTGTTCGCCAAGGCACCTTGGCTCGGTAGCTTGATTGAGCCGCGGCGTGCTGGAGCGGACATCTTCCGTGAGGGATTCGACAAGATTGAGGCGTTACTGTCTTTGTCCCTTTCCGCTGCGGATACCGACGAAACGCGGGAAATAGCAGTCGCTGCGCAGGGGATGGTGAAGGCGGCCGAATTGCTCGCGGGCCAGTTCACGCTTGTCGTAACCAACGTGCCGTACCTTGGGCGTGGAAAGCAGGATAACACCCTAGCAGATTACTGTGAACAGGCTCACCCCGAGGCCAAGGCTGATTTGGCGACTTGCTTTGTTCGGCGCTGTTTGAGTTTTTGCGCTGCTGGAGCTAGCACAGTACTGGTCACTCCACAGAACTGGCTGTTTCAGCATCACTACAAAAATTTCCGAATCCAATTATTGAAGAACGAACAATGGGATTTTGTTGTTCGACTCGGACCGGGAGCTTTTGAGACAATTAGCGGCGAAGTTGTAAAAGCGGCTCTTGTCGGCATCACTCGCCATAAGCCTGATTGGACCCGCATTCTAGCCGGCTGGGATGTAACCGAATCAAAAACTCCAACTGAGAAGGCTAAGGCGTTATGCGCTGAGGGTGTGCGGCTGCGACAGAAGGACCAGTTGGAATCGCCGGACTCGCGTGTGGTATTCGAGAGCGCCGGAAGCACAGGATTTCTTGGTGAGTTCGCCTCGGCCTTGTCGGGGATGTCTGCGGGCGACTCTCTGCGTTTTGATCGACTATTCTGGGAAGTATCCGAGAATAATAATACTTGGGAATTTGTACAAAGCACCGTTAACAAAAGCGAGCCTTACGGCGGTCGCAGCGATATTATTCTTTGGGAACAAGAACGGGGGGCAATCTACGAACTCGCGCAAAGTGTGAAGCACCTAAATCATGCGGCTCAAAATTGGCTCCGAGGCAAGCCGAACTGGGGAAAGAAAGGTGTCGTGGTAAGTCAGACTGGAGAATTGCCGGTTACTCTTTATCATGGTGACAGATATGACTTAAATTGCTGCGCAATAGTACCAAATGATATTTCCCATCTTGCTGCGATGTGGACTTACTGCTCATCAGACGATTTTCGAATTGCTGTACGGAACATCGATCAGGCCCTCAAGGTCACACCACAAAGTCTGCTGAAGATACCCTTCGACCTAGCGCACTGGCAGAAGATTGCCGAGCAGAGGTATCCAAATGGTTTGCCCGAACCCTTTTCGGGCGACCCAACTCAGTGGTTGTTCAACGGCAACCCAGCCGGTTCCATCCAACCGTTGCAGGTAGCGGTGACACGATTGCTAGGCTATCGTTGGCCACGACAGACTGGCTCAAGTTTCCCCGATTGCCCAGCGCTCGCGCGGGATGTTTTAGAATCACTGGGTGACGATGATGGCATTGTTTGTCTCACCGCGGTTAAGGGTGAACCCCCGGCCGAGCAACGCCTAAACGCGATCCTGGCCGAAGCATTTGGCACCGACTGGTCGGCCGCGAAGCTTGCAAGCCTACTTACCGACGCAGGCTACTCAGGCAAGTCGCTAGACGATTGGCTGCGTGACGGCTTCTTCTCCCAGCACTGCGAGCTGTTCAACCAGCGCCCTTTCGTCTGGCAAATCTGGGATGGCCGGCGCGACGGCTTCCACGCTTTGGTCAACTATCACCGCCTTGCGGCGCCGAACGGTGAAGGCAGGCGGACTCTGGAGAAGCTGATCTACTCCTATCTCGGAGATTGGATTGATCAACAACGCGCCGACCAGAAGGCCGACGTGGAAGGAGCGGATGCACGCCTCGCCCATTCCGAACATCTGAAGACTGAACTTGTCAAGATCCTTGAGGGGGAGCCGCCTTACGACATTTTCGTGCGCTGGAAACCGCTCCACGAACAGCCGCTCGGTTGGGACCCAGACATCAACGATGGAGTGCGGATGAACATTCGCCCCTTTATGAGCGCCCGCCCGCTAAACGCTCGAGGTGCAAACGCCTGCGTCCTCCGAGCGGTGCCGAAGATCAAATGGGACAAGGACCGCGGCAAAGAGCAGCCCCGCGACAAGACTGATTACCCATGGTTCTGGGGCTGGGATGAGGCGACACCCGATTTCGCCGGGGGCGCGACCTTCGACGGCAACCGCTGGAACGACCTCCGCTACAGCCGCGCAGTGAAGCAGGCCGCTCGCGATCGCCACCGCGCCTCGGTGGGAGGCAAGATTTGATCCTCTCGGCTCCCAAGACACTCATCGACGCTATACAGGAGTCATTCGCCGGTGCCTTGCGGTCACCGGACGGGACCGCCGCACCGGTCGCGCTGCTTTGGACGGACGCAGATGGGCAGTGGCGGCCACTCATCGCAACGCTGATGAAAGCGATTCCCGAGCTCTACGCTCTCGGCCCCTTCGTGCCTGAGGCGCGGCAGGGACCAGTCATCTGGCTCAAATGTATCATCGAGCGAAGCCTACCGGACGGTTCACCGCCCCCCGGTGTGGTGCCAATCCTCTATCTGCCCAACGTGAGCCGGCAGGACCTCCGCGCCGGAGGCGATTGCCCCGCCGATCTTCAGCCCCTCATCGAACTCCAATATCGCGGCGCGGTTTGGCACCAGCGCAACGGTCGGGATTGGACCGTGGATGCCTTCCTGACGTCCGAGGATGGGGTCGGGCTCGACATTGCCAGGGACAATCGCACGCGAGACGCCATGCTGCGGGCGTTGGCGCTGTTGGCGCCCGAACCACTCGTTGGCCTACGTGGTCGCCGGCTGGAGGCTGACGATTTTGATCGGCTGGCCATCGGTGATCCCGTTCGCGATCTGCTCGGCTGGATGAGCGACAACGAAGAATTCGAGGGGCGCTGCGATCCAAATCGCTGGGCAACTTTCAAAGATATTTGCTGGCGTGAATTTGGTTTCGATCCTGATGAAGACGGAACTCAGGGAGCCGCCGATGCGCTGCTCCAAGGCGGCGGCAAATGGGACGAAGTCTGGCGACGCTTTTGCGATGCGCCGCGCCTTTACCAGGGCCTATCGGCTGTGCTGCGTCAAGCCCGCCCACGCGACCTGCTGGGCCTTGCCGACCACTCCCGCCGGCCGGGGCTCAACGAAGAGCAGGAGGACAGGCTTCGCAAGGAACTCGAGGCGATCCTGGCCCTGCCGCACGCCCAGGCCTGCGACAAGGTCGACAAACTGGACAATGAGCACAGGGAGCGCCGGGGCTGGGTTTGGGCTCAGCTAGGAGAGAGCCCCTATGCGGTGGCCCTTGAGCCACTTGGCCGACTGGCGAAAGCGGCCAAGACGGCACTCGGTGGCCCAACGGCGCAAGCCATGGCGGCCGACTACGCATCCCAGGGTTGGCGGTGCGACCGCGCGGCGATGGAGGCGCTCTGCCGCCTGAAGCAAGGCGCGGAAAATGGCCTGGTCACGAAGGTCGTGCGTGCGCTGTACGAACCATGGCTCGATCGCTCAGCGCGTCGGTTCCAGGAGCTGATGTCCGCCCCGGGTGTGGATCCGCACAAGCTGACGGCAGCCGTCGCGGCCGAGCGAGACACATGCGTGTTGTTTGCCGACGGGCTTCGCTTCGACGTGGGGGCGGTCCTACAGGAACGCCTCGAGGCCCAGGGCTTTCGCGTGCGGATGTCGCATCGAATCGCGCCAATCCCGACAGTTACGGCGACGGCGAAGCCGGTCGCGTCTCCGGCGCACGGGGCGTGCTCCGGCAAGGCCGATGCTGAAGACTTCGCCCCGATCATCACATCGAGCAATCAGCCAGCGAATGCCTCTCGGCTGCGCGACGTGATGGCGCGTGCCGGCGTCGAGATTCTCGACCAGGATCAGTCCAGAATGGCGGTAAGCGGCGAAGGCGGTGGCTGGACCGAGACCGGTAAGCTCGACACCCTGGGACATTCGCTCGACGCTCTCCTTGTTCGCCAGATTGATCCCGAGATCGACTCTCTCCTCGATCGTGTCCGCGGCCTGCTGAACGCTGGATGGAGCAGGGTCCGGGTCGTCACTGACCATGGGTGGCTCCTTCTCCCAGGCGGCCTGCCGAAGGTCGAGCTGTCCCCGCACCTGGTCGCCACCAAATGGTCGCGGTGCGCCGCCGTGAAAGGCGGCTCGACGCCGAGCATCCCGACCTACCCGTGGTACTGGAACCCTGTGCTGCGAATCGCTTCGCCGCCGGGCATCGGCGCCTTCATGGCGAACACGGAATACGCTCACGGCGGTATCAGCCTTCAGGAATGCGTCATTCCCGAACTCATCGTCGAACGTGGCGAGGAGGCCGTGGCTGCCACGATCACCGAGATTAGCTGGCGCGGCATGAGGTGCAGGGTAGCCGTGAAGTCCAGCGCTCCCGGCTTACAAGTCGACCTGCGGCTCAACTGGAAACAGGCGGCATCCAGCATCGTCGCGGCTGCCAAGGAATTAGGAACCAACGGCGAAACGAGCCTCGCTGTCTCGGACGACAAACACGAAGGCGCGGCGGCCTCGGTTGTCGTCTCCGACGCGTCGGGACGAGTGCTCGATTCCAAGCCGACAACCGTCGGAGAAGACGCATGAGCATTGAACTCGATCAACTCGACAAGCTGGCCGCCTCGGTCTTCGACGGATACCTCGTTCGCAAAGACCTCGTGCGAAAATATTCCCGCCAATATCCGGTTCCGACCTACGTCGTCGAGTTCCTGCTTGGACGCTATTGTGCGAGCGTCAATGAAAGCGAGATCGCCGAAGGGCTGGAGATTGTCGAAAAGCAGCTCAAGGATCGAACCGTCCGAACGGGTGAGGAGGAGCTGTTCAAAGCCCGCGCCAAGGAGACCGGATCGGTCAAGATCATCGACATTCTCCGCGCAAAGCTTGACGCGAAAAACGATTGTTATGTCGCGGAGCTGCCGAGTCTGAATTTGCGCGATGTCCGCATCGACGATCAGCTGGTGCGCGACAATGAGCGGATGTTGACTGACGGCTTCTATGCCGAGGTCACGCTCGCATACGACGGGATCATTGCTCAGGAAAAGGGCGGGCGCCCATTCGGTGTTTCTTCTCTTCGCCCCATCCAAATGTCCAAGTCCGACGTGCTGGACATATACGCCAAAGCCCGCCGCAGCTTTACCACGGCTGAATGGATAGACTTTTTGCTGCGTTCGATTGGCCTTGAGCCGGCCGCCTTCAACGAGCGTGCAAAACGTGTCGTCCTGCTGCGCATGATCCCCTTCGTTGAGCGGAACTACAACCTCATTGAGCTCGGGCCGCGCGGCACTGGCAAGAGCCACCTGTTTCAGCAGATATCGCCTTATGCCCATCTAATTTCTGGAGGTAAGGCAACAGTCGCGAAGATGTTCGTGAACAACGCAAGCGGGCAGCGCGGCTTGGTTTGCCAATATGACGTCGTCTGCTTCGATGAAGTTTCCGGGATTTCCTTCGACCAGAAGGACGGCGTCAACATTATGAAAGGCTACATGGCCTCCGGCCAATTTAGCCGCGGTAAGGAGAGCATCCGCGCCGAGGGCAGTGTCGTCATGGTCGGCAACCTGGACGTCGATGTTGAGCAACAGCAGAAGATCGGCCATCTCTTAAGCCCGATGCCGCCCGAGATGCGCGACGATACGGCGTTCATGGATAGAATTCATGCCTACGCACCCGGCTGGGATTATCCGAAGCTGAAACCCAGCGAACACCTGACCGATCACTTCGGTCTCGTGAGCGACTTCCTCAGCGAATGCTGGACCCGGCTGCGATCTGGCAACCGCGTATCGGTGTTGCAGGGGCGTGTCCATCTCGGCGGTGCGCTCAGCGGTCGCGACCTCGAAGCCGTCAACAAGACGGTCAGTGGGCTGACCAAGCTTCTATTTCCTGATCCGGAGATGCCGGTCCCTGACACAGACCTCGAGTGGATTGTTCGAGTGGCATTGGAGTCCCGGCGCCGTGTGAAGGAGCAACAGCGGCGCGTCTTCAAGAGCGAATTTCGCAACACCCATTTCAGCTACATTATGGCCCCGGATGGCGCTGAGCAGTTCGTCTCGACTCCGGAATTGCATAGCGATGAAGCGATCGAGAGCGATCCGCTGCCGCCCGGGCAAGTTTGGGGTGTTAGCTTGGGCGCGGGTGAAACGGGTCCGGGGCTCTATCGAATCGACGTGACATGCGGACCCGGCGGTGGGGTCAAGATTCTAAATCAGCCTACTCCGCCAGCTTTTCGCGAGAGTGTGCGTGTCGGTGAGCAAAACCTCTACACTCGGTCAAAGGAATTGGTCGGAGATCGAAACCCGCGCGAGGAAGAGTTCTCACTTCAGATGCGTCCGATGGATGCAGACAAGACTGGAACCGGGCTTGGCGTGCCGGTGCTTGTCGCCTTGTGCGGCGGCCTTCTTGGACGCAACACGCGCGGCGGAACCATCGTGGTCGGCGCGCTCAACCTCGGCGGCTCAATCGAGATGATCCCGAACGCTGTCCGGATAGCGGAGTTAGCTATCGACAAGCAGGCACAAACGCTACTGATGCCAGTCTCCGCACGCCGGCAGTTGAACGATCTTCCTGACGACCTTTGGACCAAAATTAGCATCGAGTTTTACAAGGACGGCGCTGACGCAGTCTTTAAGGCGCTGGTGGAGTAACACTCAGGATGACCGCCGGCCGCGTGGCTGCGGAGATGGCTGACATCCTTGATGGTCGAGCGACACCTACACGCGCGCGCGTTTCTCGCGGCGACCTCGCAGAACGGCCCTTTGAACCGGCAATAAACGCACCTTGAATAGCGCTACTACGCAGTCCCGAGCCGTCGCAGATTGGTCGCCAACCTATCGCGTACGGCCGTTTCAGGCTCGGTCCACATATCGGCCAAAAGTGCGATTGCTCTCTCTGCATCCCACGGAAGCGCCGTACTCCCCTCCAACTGGGCGAATGGCCCATTCCTCCTCGAAAATCAGCCGCTGCGTGTTGCGTGCGTGAACGCCCTCGCCTGTCGCGTCGATCACGGACCGATCCTCGACGCACACCATGGCATGGGAGATGTCGCTTCCGGTTGCGACGCGAATGGCTTTGCTCACGGCGGCCGTCGTGGTCGTGAGCACGATATCACCAGGCTTCAGCACGGCATCGTCCAGCCGCTTCAGCCCATAGGTCGCGCTAGTCGGGATCATCCTAAGACAATTCTCGCTAAGCGCTCGATTTCGAGCATGTTCAAGCCCGTGCCCTCCGCTTCGGTCGTCTCGATCAGGACACGGTCTGCGCCGTTGGCGCTTTCAACCGGTCGCACGCCTTCCGCAAGGTAGGCCTTCCGTTTCGTCGCCCAGCGCCGCGCATAGGCTGGGTCCGACAGGAGACCAAGGTGCTCCCAATAATAAGTGATGCCGCTGGCATCGTCCTCGATGGTGAAGTCGGGCCACCGCATCTTTCCGCCCAACACGAGCGGCTGCTCGTAGACATAGGGAACCCCCATTGCATGCAGCTTCTCGGCGATCGCGAGCTCGGCCTTCGAACGGACGAGTTCATTGCGGCTCGTTCGATGCAATAGATGCTTGTCCAAGAATTTGGGCCCGGTGCCCGTCAACACTTCGATGGGCGCGGGATTCTCGAATAGGTCGGTCATGCGCCGAGCGATCTCTGACGCCGCCGGTTCGGCATAACGCCGCAATGCGCCAATCTCGTCCTCGTGGAGAATTACGAGTTGATCGCGATGGCGGGTCAAAGCTGTGTAGATCAGCTCCCGGGTCAGCGGCCGGCAATACTTTGGAACGACCAGATAGGTCTGGCCGAACTGGCTGCCCTGGGTCTTATGGACCGTAAGCGCATAGGCCAGCTCCAGCTCGGGGGACCCGTCGTCGCCGGTGAACTCCCAGTAAGGATAGGTGAACTTCACGCCGCGCTGGCTATTGAATTCGACCTCGAGATTGCGCGGCCGGCGAGTTATCTTCTTGGTCTTAAAGCCGCCCACGATGACGCCTATGTCGCCGTTTGCGACATAGGCATTCTCCTGCACCGGGTAGGTCCGCCTGCGGCCGTTGTTGCGGACGTTGATAACCTTGTCGCCCCACAGCAGGCCCTGGGGACCGGCGGGTTTAGGAATCTTCGCATACCGTGTGGCCTCGGCCCGCGCCTTGGTCTTGGTTCGGAAGCGCCGCTGCACGGCGAGGTTCAGCGCGTCGACGCCAGCGAGTCCCGCTCGGATGGGGGACAACACCTGCCAATCGTGAGACCGCGAAGCCGCGCCATCTCCCCCGATTTCGCGCGCCGCCCAGAAATAGACGTTTCCCTCATAGGCGCTGCCGCCCAGGCTCTGCTCGAAGCCTGCCTCGTCGTCGACACCCGTCAGCTTGAGGCCACTGATAAGCTCCCGGGTCAGCGTCTGCTCGACCGCGCTCGGTCCCGCCCAGCGAACCGAACGCACATGGTCGAGCGTTCCAGCGTTCAAGGCGTCCCAGACTTCATCGGCGCCGGCATCGAGCGCCTCACCGCTGAACTGCCGCGCGAGCAGCACGTCACCGCGTCCGCTCCCGCGCTGACGACCGATGACGGTCAGCTCGGCATATCCGTCAGCAAGCCGGGGAAAGATCGGCGGTTGCTCCGGCGGCGCCAGCTTTCTGCAAATATCGACGAATGGACGTCCGGCGCCGATCGGCGGAAGTTGGCGGGGATCTCCGACGAGCACGAGACGCTCCACGCCCTCGATGGCGTCGAGGAGCGCCGCGAGTTGATCCTCCGTGAGCATCGAGCACTCGTCGACGACGACAGTTCGGTAGCCCTTCTCCCGAGGCGCCGCCGGATTCCAATAGTAGCGGCCGCTTGCGCCATCATAGCGATCGAGGCCTTGGAGGAACTGTGCGAGCGTCTTGCCCTGGCCGAGCCGGCCGGTGGCTTCCTCCATTCGAACCCGCGCCTTTCCCGTTGGCGCGAGCAGCAGAACCTTTCGTTCGTTCACCTGGGGCAGATCGCAGAGCAGCCTCAGCAATGTCGTCTTGCCGGACCCTGCCGGGCCGACCAGCACGGAGAAGCGTGACTGCGCAATCTGCTGCAGCGAGGCCGCCTTCTCTCGGCGCGCCCGTTCCTCATCCTTCCGGTCAGCCTCGATCGTCGGGAGCGCACCGAGTTCGGCATCCACGAGCTTGCGCCAGTCATATGATAGATCGTGCCGCTTGGCGCCGACGCGTTTCTGGATTGCCGCGGTGATCATAGTGCGCGCGACCGCGTAGCGTTGAAGCTTGTAGGCCGGTTCGTCGCCCGTCGTTCCTTCAGCCAGAACTTCGGCAAGCCAGGCTGAATTGATCGCGATCACATCTTCGTCGATCACGCATTTTGGCTCCAGCGGCGCCGCCAGGGCGCGCTGGACCAACCAGCTCCGGGGCACCACCGTATGCCCGCCTTCGCCGACCGCACCTTCGAGAAGGTGAACCATCAGCGCGCGGACGCGGCGCATGTCGATCGCATCCGTCATCTGGGTTGGAGGATCAAGCGGTGCTGCCTGCCGCACCGACTCTGCGGGAAAGACACCTCGATCGATCACGCCGAAGCTGACGCGTTCGACCGCCCCCTCATCACGCTCGAAGATCAGATAGGGATTGGCCAAGATATCGGCATCGCTCGTCGGTGCGCTCAGATGCCTGACGCTCGGCTGGTAGATCCAGAGCGCCTGTTCCGATTGGAGATTGCAGCGCGCGACCAGTTCCAGCAATCGCCGTCGTTCAGCCGGCAGGCCTTGCCACTTCTGTCGATAGCTCGCTCCGAAACCCAGACCTTCGGCCTGTGGGAAGCGTTTGGGGTCGGCGACGAAGCTGTCGATGAAGGCGAACGCGTCGAAGATCTTGCCGTCCTTGGCGCCAGCCCGAACGATCTCATGCGCGAGTAGGCCGCCGTGATCGAGACCAAACGCGGAGAGTGCGTTCCCAAGTCCCGGATGGACGCCACGGGCCGTCCACAGCCGCCCGATTTCACTGTCGATCCATCTCAGTGACGCGTCGACTTCGACATCGGCCCGCTCGGCGGCAGCACGTAGTGCGGCGGCACAAGCCAACAACGAAGCAATGGCCGCGTCGTCAGCGAGATGCTCTGACGCGAAGGAATAGGCATCGAATTGATCGTCGGGTGCGAAGGCGACGCAGGCGGCCAGATCAAGGCTCGGATTGCTCTCTGCGGCCGCCAGCAGCGCATGATACGGCATGAGGAAGCCGTCGGACTTGCCATTGGGGCGAAGAGAATGACGTACATTTCGCTCCCACAGTACGCCTTGTAACGCGCCGGGCGCGTCGTAGGCGTATTCGGTGAAGTGCCCCACGCCTTTCACCCGTCCTACGCCGATGATGACGCGGCGCTGATCTTCGGCGAGCGGCGTGCGCTTGGCGTAGAATACGCACAGCGATCCCTCCGGCTCGAGCGAGCCGAAGAAGGTGTCGAGCATGATGAGTTGGTTGCGCTTGTCCTGGACCCAACTCGTGTCGAAGGGGAGATCGGGCTCACGTGCGGGATCATAGCCGAGCCGAAGCGTGTCGGCTTTACCGACAAGGCCAAGCCGCTCGTCACCCTCCACCTGCCGTCGCAACATCCAGCCGAAGGGAATACACGCGGCCGAGTACGCCTCGAACCGCAGCGTCGTCTCGCCAAAGTGACCATGCGTCTCCGAACTGCGCACCTTGTAGGGATGCTCCTTCTTCAGGATGAGATCGTGTCCGGAAAGGAAGCCAGCTCGCTCCTCAACACACGGCGGGAGATCAGCTTGTGCCAAGGTTTCGAAGGCCTCGCCGGCGAGTTTGTCCTCATCCGGTCGCTTGCCTTTGGCGATGCGGGCAAGCGCTAGACAAGACGAATTGGCACAGGGTGCTGCACAGACGTGACCCGTCCAACCGGTGTCGTGCCATGGCACGCGCACAGTAATGTGCTGCCGCGATAGGCGTCTTGCTCCCTCGATCATGCCGTGTTCCCCATATCTGTTATTGTTCGAAGAGCCGTTCGATAAACCACATCTATCCGGACGCCGCAGGTGACACGTTCTGAGCCGTCATCGCAGCTAGATCGTATATGTTGGCAGCCGGAAACAGCGCCTTGGCCTCGATCGCCATTCGGGCTGCAGCGACATCCGGAACAAAAAGCACGATGGCCAAGTCCTGAAAGGCTCGTGAGCAACAGACATAGAACAGGCGACGGGTCCGACCGATGACCGAGTCAGTCCCATCGTCGAGATGCTTCTGATCAGTAGCCGACAGCGGCGAAATCCCGAAATACTTCCCGTAAGAGAAAAGGTTGTAGTCGCCTTCCTCGTCGTCGAGGATCACAAGAACACGCGCAAACTCTGCGCCCTTGACGCCTTGCTGCGTGGCGAACGGCGATTGGTCCTCGATATATTCGCGATACCCCCAAAGTTCCGTGACCGCGCAGTCAAGGAATGCGTTCACTGCTGCCTGCTCGGCGCCCGCCTCCTCCTCGTCCGATCCAGCGCCACCATCGACCAGATAGCCGGCGAACCTATCATCAAGGCTCACCAATTCCCGTTCGTTCATGAAGACGAGCACCTCCCGGATGGTCATCCCGCTTCGCGGCTCAAGCATAGCGACGAGATGCGGCACGTCTTCACGTAAACGGGCGAGCACCGCGGGCGCATTCTGATCGGTCAGACGCTCCTTGCTCAGCAGCGGGCAGTTTGCGCGTAGCGCCGCCATGACGCCGAAATCCGCGTCGGATCGCGCCGCAATCACCAACGGCAAGACGAATGTCATGAATGGCCTCAACACCCAGGCAGTGCCGTCCAACAGTCCGTCCTTCAGGCTAGGGGGCGCCTGGTCGTTGAGTGCGGCATAGAGGTTCGGAAAACCCAGGCGACGCGCGGCCATGCGATGCACGAGTACAAGGACCCGGACATCTGCGTCGTCATCGTCGCTCTGCCAGCGCTGATCCTGATGCTCAGTCGCCAGCCACTGTCGCACCTGACCAAGCCGTTCGGTCCTTCTGTCATCAGCCGGCAGGATGAACAGACGTGCAGATCCCTCGACCGCTTCGATGACCCCATTCCGCTCAACCGTGCGACCGCGGATCTGCCGAAGCCCGTCATCTTCGGCGCGGATATTGTTGACCACGGCGAGCACGCTTGTCGGGCACCGGAAGTTCTCCGGCTTGGTGATCTCGTTCCACCCCTCGCCGAGCGCGATTGGGCCAACGCCCGTGGTGTAGATCTTCTGCATCGGATCGCCGAAAAAGCCGAGGCAGAAGCCCGGTCCAACAGTTTCGGCGATCAGTCTAAGGGCAGCGACGAAGGTTGGGCTGGTATCTTGGCTCTCGTCGACGAAGATGAACGGAAAGCGATTGGCTATCAGCGTCCGCAACAGCGGCCGCTCTTCGATCAACGCGGGTCCAATCTTGAGGATGTCATCATGCCCGAGGACGCCCTTGGCGTAGTCGCTGCCCGTGCCGTAGATAAATCGAGGCACGCTGACCAGCGCCTCGGTCTGGCGCCGGTAGCGCTCAATGTCGCGAACCAGAGTCTCGCGGGTGTTCGCCCGTGTTCTTGGATTATCCAAGCGCTCCTGGGCAGCGGCGATCTTCTCCTCGATACGTCCGGCCACCCACCGACGAAGATCCTGCTGGAAAGGGCTCACAACCGTCCAGAGGAAGCTATGGATCGTCGAGACATGGAAGAGACTGTCGTTGCCGACATCACCCCATATCTCACCAACCGCAACGTCCGTGTAGGTGATGCAGGCGATACGCTGACCTCGTCGACGCAGCTCGGCGGCGCGCGTCGTCGAGAGGTGGGCAAGCGCCTTCACCAGCGATGTCGTTTTGCCAGAACCCGCGCCCGCCACCACCACGAAGCTGGTCAGTGCCTGCTGATCGAGACACCGGCGCAGCGCTCGATCGGCGTCAGTGTCGGGTTGTCCGATCCGGCTCGTCATGCCGGGACCTCAGCCTGCACCTGGGCCGGCGGAGGAACTGGCGTGACCTCGTCCTCAAGCCATCGGAGGCCGTCGGCGATATAGTGCGGAACAGTCCAAGTGGCGGGGTCCTGGGCAAGAAGCGCGAGCGCGAAATCGGTCTTGTTGAAATTGGACCCTTTGATCCGGTTGTGCAGACGTTCGGCGAGCTGCTCGGCCGTAAGACCGCCACTTCCGCGCACCCGCAGCTTGAGGTCGGAGCGCGCGGCATCCTGACACCAAGTCAGATTTTCAAGCGCGAAGGCCTCTTCGAGTGTGCGGCCGGCCATTGCCATCTGCTGCACATTCCAGGTGACGGCGACCAAGGTCTGATAGGTCACGCGCACCAGAGCGTAACCATCCTCACCACGCGATTGCGTCCGCCGATCGGCCGTGGCGTTCAGGAGATCAGCGATCGTAGTGCAGGCTGGCAACCATTGAATGAGCGTTTGGTTGGAGGTGACGGCGCCGGCGACATGCACCATGCAGACGCTACCGGCCGCGCCATCCTCCTGATCCTCGAGCGGTTCGTCGTCCTCGACTGCCGGCTCGGCAGCGGCGGCCAGCGCCGTTACGCTATCGATGTCCGTGACGATAAGCGCGGTTATGCCGAGAAACTCGATCAGGGTGCGGAAGCGATGACCAAAGGCGCCGCCGATTTCGAGAATGCTGAGATAGGCGGACTGAAGCCGAGGCGCCGCCTTGGCGATCATCTGCGGTAACAAGAGCCGCTCGACGTTGCCCTCCACCAGCACCGCCGCATCGGCGAAGAACAGGTCGCAATGGGTGAGCTTGAGATAGCGTTCGAGAAAGTCGCGGGTGGGGTTAGCGGTCTGGTCATAGAAGGCCGAGAGATTGAGCACTTCAGATGACTGCGCCACCGCCCTCGAAGAGCGGCGGAAATAGCGGATCGGCCGAAACCCCCGTTCGTAGAGGATGTGGGGCGAGTGCGTCGTGACGACGAGCTGACTCACATAATACGCACGGTCGTCGCCCTCGATCGCCAGAATATCGATCACCTTGCGGATGAAGACCTGCTGGAGTTGGGCGTGGAGGTGCGCCTCTGGCTCTTCGATGAAGATGAGATGCAGGGGTGGCCGGTTCTCCTCGATGTCCATCCACTGCGAATGGAGATCGAGGAGTTCGACGACCATGTAGATGAGATTCTTGAAGCCCAGGCCATTGTAACGATCAGGGAGCGTCGGTGGTTCGATCCCCTCCTGCGGATCGCCGAGCGCGTAGTGGACGCGCGCGCCGTCATGGCTACCCATGATCATGGCTGGGTTGAGGGCCGACTTGATCAGCAGTCGCGGATTGGAGAGGCCAGGGTAACCCAGGGCGCCCAGGCGGCTCAGTGTTGGCTCGAACACGCGCTGAAGGTGATCGTTGAGCATCGCCTCGGAGTCCGCCAGCGCCCGGATCGCGTCGAAGTCGTCGCCGCGCTTCTCCAGGTTTCGCTCATAGAAACGGCTCAGGCATCGCGAGAGATCTTCGGCCCGGCTACCCGCCGCCGCGTCGGTTAGATGGCGCTGGGCATGCAGAAAGTCTACGCGCAAGAGCGAATTCAGGATGTCTTTGCCGCCTCGCCCCTTGTCTGGGGTCAGCAGCAGCGGAGCATAGTCGGCCGTCTCCTCGAACGCGGCGCCGAACTTTGCGCGATCGAGCACGTAGTAGCGCAGCTCATATTCACGCCGCAGATTGTCGGCCAGATAGTCGCGTAAGGTGCGTGGCGATGGATGATAGTCGGCACCCCCATTCGCTCCGGGGCGGATATTGGCGCGCGCCCGCTCGCGCGCTTCGCGGAAGTTCCCGAGTAGCGTTGCAGCATCGGTCGCAGCGAACTCGACACGCAGGCCGACCAACGTTCCTTCCCACGCAAGGCTAGGCAACAGGTCGACGACGCGGTGGAGGGCGGGCGCATCGACGTGGAACCATATGTCGAGCGAGATGGTCGGAAGGACCGCGCCATCCACGCCATCGCCGAAGGCGTCCATCGCCGCCCAGGATTCAGCGCTGAAGTCGTGAACCGAGAAACGTTCCCGAGACGCCGCCATGAAAAGCTGAAGCGCATGCGAGGCAGACGTCTTTCCGCTATTGTTCGCGCCGACAAAAATGGAGATATCAGATGCCAGATCGATCCGTACGTCTTTAAGGCGTCGGAAGTTTCGAATCCGCAAAGTCTCAATGTGCATGGTTTTTATGCCCCCCGTCGCATGCGCGGCGACGGCGTAACTCTTGCTGCGCCAGGAGACGTTGCTCCACTTTCATATCGACCGCAGGACCGAAGACGACCGGACCCAGCCTACCTTCGGCACCCATCTCCAATCACCGTCTATCGTTTCGGCGAGCGGAAGCAGGAAGCGCCTCAAATCCGAGACAACCACGGCCAGCCCCTGCGGAGCGGCAGCCATTCGCTCACGACCGAGAAACGCCCGCCATTGATGGTCCCAAGTCTCCGCATAGGCATCGCTCAGCCCCAACGGGGTCTCGCCCGGTAACGCCGTTTGGCGTCGGCCGAAGGTGTTCCTTACCGCAGTCTCGAGCACGGACCGATCAAGGTCGAATGTCTCCGCGATTAGCCAAAGATCGTAGAAATCCTTGAGCCGGCTGTTGGCAATGCCAAGCGTAACCAATGCCTCGAATTTCTCGGCCACCACCGTTTCGACCGGATAGGCTCGGAGATGCGGCGCCGGGGCGTCCAGCAAAGCGGGATAGTCGATTTCGACGGGCGCTGGTGTCACCGCATCGCCGAAGCCAATGTCGACTTGGATCGGAATGCGCGCGCCGGCGATCGTCGCCGTCGTACGCACCCGCACGCCGCCATATTCCGCTTCCTCACGGATCGGCGCGGCCTGCAAACCGGCGTGATCAAAGACCACGCCATCGTCGGCGACCGGCTCGGCGCAGATGGAGCGGAAGGTATCGGCGATGGCCCCCACGTCATTGTCGCCATGGCCGAGCAGATCAAGATCACGAGTTGGCCGGAACGGATCGGCCACCCAGGTCACGAAGAGCATCGCCCCTTTCAGAATGAAGCGCTCGCGATGCTCGGAAACGCTCAGCCGGTAGAGCAGACGTTCCAGCGCATAGCGTGTCAGCAGGATCTGAAAGTCCGACTTCTCGGCGCGCGCCCGATCCAGCAGCCGCGCCCGCACCGAAGCACCAATGTTGCGGGGTTCACGCGGCATCGGACACCATTGCTTCGACATAAGGACGCATCACCGACCAGACCCTCGCCTTGCGTGCATAGCGCCAGAGTTCGTCAGGCGTGCATCGCCGATGGCGAAGGCCCTCCCGCAGCCCTTCCATCGCCACGTCGAGGCCGACTTTAGCGCGATAGCGGAAGCAGTCGACGATTGTCCTCGCCGGGTCTGTGATGGGGACCTCGACCCCCTCGATACGATGGCGCACGACGCCGTCCGTCAGAGAATCCCCGGTAAAGCGCACGAACCGGATGCGCGGATAGTCAATCTTTGGCCGCCACGCGGTTCGCTCGATCGCCATCCACACGGCGGTTGGCATCTGGAGCGTCAGCTCATGGTATTGAAGCGCCGATGTCAGGCAGACGATGCCCTTGGGAACCAGGGCCGCGGCTTCGGCAAGCGTATGGGCGGCCTCGACCTGCGCATCGGGGAGCTGATAGAGTCCCCGTGCCGGGCGCGCGACCGCATCTTCCCGGACAAGACGCGCCAGCGTCTCCGGTCCGATGCCTTCGGCCACGAAATCCTTAAGTCGGAGCATTCCCCGGGCTTTCAGGAGATCGAGAGCGCGGGTCCGTTGGGCGCTTGTTGACGGCATCGACAGGTGACAACTCCTCTGCACTCCAAAACTATAGCAGAGGTTTTATCACAAGTTGCCTGGGAGGGGAAAGCCTTCCCCTGCGGACGAGCCGGTCGGCGTCTCGTCCGACCCCTTCTGCGGGGAGCCCCCCGCAACGCCCCCGAGAGTGAGAGTGCAGGCCGGGTTTCCCGTGACGGGTTGAAGGTCGCGAGAGAGGCTCGCGGCGCCCGTCGCGGAGATCCGCGATGTCCAGATACACCGCTCGCGCCCGTTCCGGCCAGGACCGGACGAGCCTCTATGCCGAAATCACCGACAAGATCATCGCCGAACTGGAAGCCGGCCGTGTGCCCTGGGTCCAGCCCTGGGGGACGGCGGCGGCGAAGGCGCCGCTCGCCATGCCGAAGAACGCCACGACACAGCGCCGCTACTCCGGCGTGAATGTGCTCATTCTGTGGGGCGCGGTCATTGAGCGAGGGTTCGTCGGCCAAAGCTGGCTCACCTTCCGCCAAGCCTTGAGCCTCGGCGGCAACGTCCGCAAGGGCGAGCACGGCACGACCGTCGTCTATGCTGATCGCTTCACGCCCGAGGACGAACGCCGGCGGGCCGAACGCGACGGCGACGAGCCTGGTGCCATCCCGTTCCTCAAGCGGTTCACGGTGTTCAACACGGATCAGTGTGAGAACCTTCCCGACGGGCTGATCACCGCGCCGCCGCCCGTGCCCGAGGGCCTGATCCTGCCCCAGGCCGAGGCCCTGATCGGCGCAACCGGCGCCGATTTCCGCATCGGCGGCGACCGCGCATTCTACAGCCCGGCCAACGACTACATCCAAGTGCCGCGGCCCGACGCCTATTTCGAGCCGATCAACTGGCACCGGACGGCCCTGCACGAGCTCGGTCACTGGGTCGGACATCCCTCGCGGCTGGCCCGCGATCTATCCGGCGCCTTCGGCTCCGCCCTCTATGCCAAGGAAGAGCTCGTGGCAGAGATGACCAGCGCCTTTGTGTGTGCCTCGCTCGGCATCGTGCCGACCGTGCGCCACGCCGATTACCTCGGGTCCTGGCTGGAAGTGCTGCGCGAGGATGACCGCGCCATCGTCCGCGCCGCCAGCGCCGCGTCGAAGGCGGCGGACTATCTACTGGCGTTCCGGCCCGACCGCGTCGATTTCGCCGAGGCCAATGCGATGACCGACGAGCGGGACGCGGCGTGACGATTCCGTCTGGGTTTCCGGAAAGCCGCCTTTCCGCTTCCGCGGCTTTCCGGGTTTGCGGCCTCAAAGAGAGCGAGAGGAAGGCCGGGTTTTTTGTGACGGGTTGGAGGTCGAGAGAGAGTCTTTCGGCCGCCCGTCGCGGAGAATCCGACATGGCTACCGCCGTTCAGAAGATTACCCTCAGCGCCTCGCGCGACATCCCCTTCAACAAGCTGGTGCTCAGCCAGGCGAACGTCCGGCGCGTGAAGGCCGGCGTCTCGATCGAGGAACTGGCCGAGGACATCGCCCGACGCACGCTCTTGCAGAGCCTCAGCGTCCGGCCGGTTCTCGACGCCGAAGGCCAGGAGACCGGCATGTTCGAAATCCCGGCCGGTGGCCGACGCTTCCGGGCGCTCGAACTGCTGGTCAAGCAGAAGCGCCTGGCGAAAACCGCGCCCGTCCCCTGCGTGGTGCGCGAGGGTGGCATCGCCGAGGAGGATTCGCTGGCCGAGAACGTCCAGCGCGTCGCGCTCCATCCGCTCGACCAGTTCCGCGCCTTCCAGGCGTTGCGCGACAAGGGGCTTGGCGACGAGGAGATCGCCGCGCGCTTCTTCGTGACCCCGACCGTGGTGAAGCAACGCCTGCGCCTGGCCGCCGTCTCCGCCAAGCTCCTCGACATCTATGCCGAGGACGGCATGACGCTGGAGCAGTTGATGGCGTTCACCGTCACCAACGACCACTCTCGCCAGGCACAGGTCTGGGACGCCGTCTCGCGCACCTACAACAAGGAGGCGTACCTGATCCGCCGCCAGCTCACCGAGGGCGCGGTCCGGGCCACCGACCGCCGCGCGCGGTTCGTCGGCGTGGACATCTACGAAGCCGCCAGCGGCGTGGTCATGCGCGACCTCTTCCAGCATGACGATGGCGGCTGGCTCCAGGATCCGGCGTTGCTCGATCGGCTGGTCATCGAGAAGCTCCAGGTCGAGGCCGAGACGCTGCGGGCCGAGGGTTGGAATTGGATCGCGGTGGCCACCGACTTCCCCTATGGCCACGCCGCCGGTCTGCGCCGCCTCATCGGCGAGACGGTCGATCTCAGCGAAGAGGAGGACGCCAGTTTCGGCGCGCTGAAGGCCGAACAGGACGCGCTTGAGGAGCAATACGCGCAAGCCGACGAGTTGCCCGACGAGGTCGATCAGCGCCTCGGCGAGATCGAGACCGCCATCGCGGTGTTCGACAACCGGCCCGTCCGTTACGATCCGGCCGAGATCGGTCGCGCGGGCATCTTCGTCAGCATCGACAACGAGGGGGCGCTGCACATCGAACGCGGCTTCGTCCGCCCTGAGGACGAAGCGCCGGTCGAGCCGGTCCAGGGCGGCGATGGTGATGCGCCGGAAACCGCCGCCACCGCCAGCGGCGCCATCCAACGGGCCGTCATCACCATCGGCGGCGCGCCGACGGGTTCCGAGATCGACACGCCGGAGGAGGACGAGACCATCCGTCCGCTTTCGGATCGGCTGGTGACCGAGCTGACCGCCCATCGCACCCTGGCGCTGCGGGATGCGGTGGCGAACGATCCGCACATCGCTTTCCAGGCGGTGCTGCACGCCCTCTGCCTCAACGCTTTCTACCGCTACGCCTCGAACACCTGCCTGGAGATCACGGCGAAGCACTCCGGCTTCAGCGCTCAGGCGCCGGGGTTGGCTGAGACCACCTCCGCCAGGGCGATCGACACCCGGCACGCGCAGTGGGCCAAGCAGTTGCCGGAAGCGTCGGCAGCTCTGTGGGACACGCTGACGGCGTTCGACAGCGACAGCCAGTCGGCGCTGTTCGCTCACTGCGCCGCCCTCACCGTCAATGTCGTAAAGGAGCCGTGGAACCGGCGTCCGGACGCTTTCGCGCATGGCGACCAGCTCGCCCGGACCGTCAATCTCGACCTGGCCGCCGCCGGCTGGGCGCCGACCGTCGATAACTATCTCGGCCGGGTTCCGAAGGCGCGCATCCTCGAAGCCGTGCGCGAGACCAAGGGCGAGCAGTCGGCACAGCTCATCGACCACCTCAAGAAGACCGACATGGCCAAGGAGGCCGAGCGGCTGCTTGCCGGCACCGGCTGGCTGCCGGAGCCGCTGCGTCTCGTCGAAGTCGCGCCCGTCGCCGACGAGTCGACCGGCGAGTCCGAGGCGCTGCCGGACTTCCTCGCAGGTGACGAGGACGAAGCGCCCGCCGACGCCGACGAAGAGCCGGCGCACATGGTCGCGGCCGAGTGACTGTCGACATGCGGGGGGGCCTCGGCCGCCCCGCACCCGTTTCTCCACCCAATTCCACCCGAAAGCCCGGCCATCGCGCCGGGTTTTCTTGTTTTCGGAGCCATGCCATGACCGAGCATTCCCCTATCACCCCAACAGCCGCCCCGACGCTCACCGATTGGGATGTCCAGCGCGGCGAGCATGATCGCCTCGACGCCGAACTGCGTCCCACGAACAAGGCGGTCGTCTTCGATGCGCTCACCGCAACCGGCCTAACCATCGTCACCGTCCGTTTCGACGGCTATGGCGACAGCGGACAGATCGAGGACATCGAAGCCAAGGCCGGCGACGATGTCGTCGCGCTACCGCCTGGCAATGTCGAGATCGCGACCGCCGCCTGGGGCCACGCCGAGCCCGAACGGACGGTGATGTCCGTTCGCGATGCAATCGAGCGGCTGGCCTACGATTTTCTCGAGGAAACCCACGACGGCTGGGAGAACAGCGACGGCGCCTATGGCGACTTCATCTTCGACGTCGCCGAACGGACCATCACGCTCGACTACAATGAGCGGCACATGGAGTCCGACTATTCACAGCACGTATTCTGAGGAGGCGACAATGGGACATTGCTATCATCACGCGCTGTCCTCGGTGAAGAAATGGGGCGGCGCGGCCGAGGACTATCTGCCGCTGCATCAGTGGTTCGACGAGTCGAAAGCCATCACCGCTGATTTTCGGCACCGCGCGTTGCGCCATCATGCCGAAGGCATCTTCATGCTGGAGCGCTTCTTCGGCCCGACGATCACGATCTCGACCGGCCGCGTGGTGCCGGTCCGGCTGATCGGCGAGCAGCATGTGCGCGAAGACCTCGGCTTCATCCCGAGCTTCGCGGATTGGGTGCGCTGCATCCGCCCCGAGCCCTGGATGGGCCGGGCCCAGCCGATCCATCGCGACGTCGATCCCTTCGCCGCCGCCGGCTGATCACTCTTCCACGTCAACGCAACGAAACGCCCGGCCATCGCGCCGGGCTTTCGCATTTCTGGAGACCCGATATGGCCGACTACTTCTCACCCACCGTCATTCAGCAACCGATCCCGATCGCCGATATGACGCCGCTCGAACGTCTCGTGCTCAGCCTCATCTTCGATGCCGAGCCGGATGGCGAGGCGGTGTACTTCCACACTTCTCTCGGTCCGAGCGACGTCATCGGGCTTTCCATCGACGAACTTCGTGCGGCGTTCGATGCATCCGCGGGAATCGACAGCACGGCGACTGCTTACATCGCCGAGCGCGTGCCGGTCGCATCCACCGACGACACCGAGATCGAGATCGATTTCAGCGGCACGTCCTGGGAGTTCATCTTCCAGGACATCGTCCGGCGCTCATCCACGCTCCGCTACGTCACCGCGGTTACGTCTTTCACCTGCTCGAAGATGCGGCCCGACGGCTTCGGCGGGATGGCGGTGCTCATCACGGCGGACGCGATTGTCGGCAAATCCACCAATGACATCCTCGAGGATTTCCTCGCGGATAGGGAGGAAGATGCCGCCGATGACGGCGTGCATGTTCTGCTCCGCATCCGCGAAGACGCCGTCAGGCGACAGATCGACCAAGCAATCGAGGCCGACCCCACGCTCACCCGTCTTGCGGCCGACGCGGTCAATGATGCCGACATCCACGCCGCCTGTCTCGCCGTCGTCGAGTGCAGCGACCTGTCGGAGGAGCAAGGCGCCGCCGAGTTTCGCGCCGCGCTCGCGGCGATCCGTGAGGCCGAACAACGGCTCGCTCCGGTCGGCTGATCGCAGGGATCTTCTAAATTCACCCGGCGCCGCGCACCCCGCGCGCGCCGTCTTCATCCCCCATCGAAAGGAGACGGCCATGGGCTGGCTCTACATGACATCCCTCAAGGGCCATTCCGGCCCGCGCCAATATCTCGACGCCCAGTTCACCTACGAGCGTGCCGACGTGCGTTCAAATGTGTTGCGTTCGGCGCTGGTCGGCATGCGCGTCTACTACGCCGCCGTGGAACAGGTCCGCATCGCCACGGGCGCGCGCGATGTCTGGGCCGCCATTTGCCTCGTTCGATATAATCCGCGCGACCGCGAGGGCTACATCTTCGGCTACAAGGACATGGAAGAGTCTATGGGGCCATACGAGTGCGATTGCCCCGCGTCGATCCTCGATCTGCTGACGCCGACCGACGCTCAACATGCGCTGCAATGGCGGGCTCGTTGCCGCGAAAACGCCGTCGCCCGCCGCGCCAAGGCGGCCAAGCCGAGCCCCCGCGCGGGCCAGGTGATTGTCTTCGACGAGCCGCTCTCCTTCGCCGATGGTCGAAGCTTCCAGCGGCTGGAGGTCATCGCCAATCCACGCAGCCATCGCACCGTGCTCTTTCGTGCGCCCAGCTCCAGCAGCCTCTACCGGATTCCCAACATCAAGAGCCGGTCCTACCGGCTCGTCGATCCCCCCAGGTGAGCAGGCGTTTTCTTCCGAGCGGCATCAAAGGGTCCGGCGCTCAGCGCCGGACCCTTTTCTTCTTGAGCGCCCAGAGAGGGAGAGGATTGCCGGGACGGGTTTGAGCCGTTGGGGTCGAGAGAGAGCGCCCCTCGGCTCGACCCGTTCCGGCTCTCCCGAGGTTCCCTTCATGACGACGAATCCCGCTTCCACGGCCGCTTTTGCGGCCGCGCCGCTCCCGGTCGCGCCGTCCGCTCCGGCGACCGCCGACGCGCTGGCTCATGCCGCGCGGATCATCCTTCCCCATCTCGAACGCGGCCAGCGTGTCGAGGCGCCGACGCTCCGGGGATCGATGGTCTCCGCCTTCGGCGGTTCCGACGCCGATGGCGCCTGGGACTGGAAGTCCGCCTACGATGCCTGCGAAGCGGCGACCGTTCTGTTCTTGCGCAAGTTCGGCCCCGCCATGCTTGCGCGGACTGCCTCTCCCGCCGCCATGCTGCCGATGCTGGCCAAGATCGCGGGCCTTCTTCCCACCCACACGCGCCGCTCCGAGGAGAGCCAGGCGCTTCAACAGTTCTCGACGCCGATCGCCCTCGGCCTCGCGGCCAGCGCCGCCGCCGCGATCACGCGCGCCGATCTCGTGCTGGAACCTTCGGCCGGCACCGGGCTGCTCGCCATCCTCGCCGAGCTCGCCGGCGCGTCGCTCGTTCTCAATGAGCTGGCCGAGACGCGCGCCGGGCTGCTGGGTCATCTGTTCCCCGGTATCGCCGTCACCCGCTTTGACGCCGCGCACATCCACGATCACCTCGACGCCGGCGTCGTTCCGAGCGTGGTGCTCATGAACCCGCCGTTCTCTGCGCTCGCGAATGTTGATCGCCGCATGGCCGACGCCGCCCTGCGCCATGTCGGCTCGGCGCTCGCGCGTCTTGCCGAGGGTGGCCGGCTGGTCGCGATCACCGGCACGAACTGCGCGCCCGACAATCCGATGTGGACCGATGCCTTCATCCGGCTGCAGGAGCGCGGGCGCATCGTGTTCTCGGCCGCCATCGATGGATCGGTCTATGCCAAGCATGGCACGACCATCGACACGCGCCTGACCGTGATCGACCGTCTGCCCGCGCCCGATCCTACGGCGTTTCCGGCTTTGCACAGTTGCGCCCCCGATGCCGCAACCTTGCTTGGCTGGATCGCGAATTCTGTTCCGCCAAGGCTCCCGCTCGCCACGCCGGTCATCACCCGGCCAACGGTTCGTCCCGCCGCCGCACGACCGCCGCGCGTTGCGCCACGTCCTTCCTCCGTCCCGGCCGCGACGCCCGAGCCGGAGGCGGTTGAGCTGACCTATGAGACCATCGACTGGACGCCGGTCGAGGGCGGTCACATCACCGAGGCGCTCTATGAAGGATACGGATTGCAGTCGATCCGTATTCCCGGCTCTCTGGCTCACCCCACCAAGTTGGTGCAATCGGCGGCGATGGCGTCGGTGGCGCCGCCCAAGCCAAGCTATCGGCCGCACCTGCCCGCCAATGTCGTCGCGGACGGCATGTTGTCCGACGCCCAGCTCGAAAGTGTGATCACCGCCGGCGAGGCCCATTGCGGTCATCTCGCCGGATCGTGGACGGTGGACGAGACCTTCGACATCGTGTCGGCCGCGCCCGACGACGCTGAAAACGCCGTCCGCTTCCGCCGCGGCTGGTTTCTCGGCGACGGCACCGGCGCCGGCAAGGGCCGACAAGTCGCCGGCATCCTGCTCGACAACTGGCTGAAGGGCCGCCGCCGCGCGCTCTGGGTGTCGAAATCCGACAAGCTGATCGAGGACGCCCAGCGCGATTGGTCGGCGCTCGGCCAGGAGCGGCTGCTGGTGACGCCGCTGTCGCGCTTCCGTCAGGGAACGCCGATCCGTTTGGAGCAAGGCGTCCTATTCACCACCTATGCCACGCTACGCACCGACGCGCGCGACGAGAAGGTTTCGCGGGTCCGGCAGATCGTCGAATGGTTGGGCTCCGATTTCGATGGGGTGATCATTTTCGACGAGAGCCATGCCATGCAGAACGCGGCCGGCGGCAAGGGAGAACGCGGCGACCAGGCCGCCTCGCAGCAGGGACGTGCGGGACTCCGGCTTCAGCACGCGCTGCCGAACGCGCGCGTCGTCTATGTCTCGGCGACCGGCGCGACCACGGTCCACAATCTCGCCTATGCCCAGCGGCTCGGCCTTTGGGGCGGCGAGGATTTCCCCTTCGCCACGCGGGCCGAGTTCGTCGAGGCTATCGAGGCCGGCGGTGTCGCGGCGATGGAGGTCCTGGCGCGCGACATGAAGGCGCTCGGCCTCTATGCGGCCCGATCGCTCAGCTACGAGGGCGTCGAATATGAGCTGGTCGAGCATCGGCTCACCGACGAGCAGATCCGCATTTACGACGCTTATGCCGGGGCGTTCGGCGTCATCCACAACAATCTCGACGCCGCGCTGGAGGCGACCAACGTCACCGGCGAAACGGGCACGCTGAACGCGCAGGCCAAATCCGCCGCGCGGTCGGCTTTCGAGAGCGCCAAGCAGCGTTTCTTCAACCATCTGATCACGGCGATGAAGACGCCCTCGCTGATCGCCGCCGTCGAGCGCGATCTGACGGCTGGCCATGCCGCGGTGATCCAGATTGTCTCGACCGGCGAGGCGCTGATGGAGCGCCGCCTTGCCGAGATTCCGACCGAGGAATGGGGCGACGTCCATGTCGACATCACTCCACGCGAGTACGTGCTGGATTATCTGGCGCACAGCTTCCCGACCCAGCTCTACGAGCCGTTCACCGACAGCGAGGGCAATCTCTCCTCGCGGCCTGTCTATCGCGACGGTCAGCCCGTGCAATGCCGCGAGGCCGTCGCCCGCCGTGATCGCCTGATCGAGAAGCTGGCGTCGCTGCCGCCGGTCCATGGCGCGCTCGACCAGATCGTTCAGCGCTTCGGCACGGAGTTGGTGGCCGAGGTGACGGGCCGCTCGCGCCGGATCATCCGCAGATGCGGATCGGACGGCGTCGATCGCCTCGCTGTCGAGAACCGCGCCGGTTCAGCCAATCTCGGCGAGACGCAAGCGTTCATGGACGACGCCAAGCGCATCCTCGTCTTCTCGGACGCTGGTGGCACCGGGCGCTCCTATCACGCGGAACTGTCGGCCAAGAACCGCCGCCTGCGGGTGCATTATCTCCTGGAGGCCGGATGGAAGGCCGACGCCGCCATCCAGGGCCTGGGGCGGACCAACCGAACCAACCAGGCGCAGCCGCCGCTATTTAGGCCGATCGCGACGAACGTGAAGGCCGAGAAGCGCTTCCTCTCGACCATCGCCCGCCGGCTCGACACGCTGGGCGCCATCACCAAGGGCCAGCGCCAGACCGGCGGCCAGGGCCTGTTCAGACCCGAAGACAATCTGGAGAGCCACTACGCCCGTGACGCGTTGCGCCAGCTCTATGTCCTGCTGGTCATGGGCAAGGTCGATGGGTGCTCGCTGGGCGCGTTCGAGGACGCGACGGGGCTGAAGCTCACCGACACCAACGGCATCAGGGACGAGTTGCCGCCGATCACCACCTTCCTCAATCGCCTGCTGGCGCTGACCATCGACCTTCAGAACATCCTATTCACGGCGTTCGAGCAGCTCCTGACCGCCCGTATCGAGGGCGCGATCGCATCGGGAACCTACGATGTCGGCCTGGAAACACTGACGGCGGAGAGTTTCGTCGTCACCGGCCGGCAGTCCATCTACACCCACCCCGGCACCTCGGCGGAAACCCGCCTGCTGACGATCACGCAGCGCGAGCGCAACCGGCCGGTCACGCTCGACGAGGCGCTGGGCAGGCTCTCCGATCCCCGCGCCCTGCTGCTGGTCAACAGCCAGTCGGGCCGCGCCGCCGTGCAGGTTCCCGCGCCGAGTCTGATGCTCGACGATGGCGAGGTCGAACGCCGTGTACGGCTCATCCGGCCGATGGAGCATCCCGCCATGCCGCTGGCGATGATGCCTCAGACGCACTGGCGGGAAGCCGACCGCGAAACCTTCGCCCGCGTCTGGGCGGCCGAACTCGCCGAGGTCCCGGAGTTCACCGACAGCGAGATCCATATCGTCGCCGGCCTCTTGCTGCCGATCTGGAAGCGTCTGCCGAACGAGTCGACGCGGGTCTATCGGCTCCAGACCGATGCCGGCGAGCGTATCGTCGGTCGCAAGGTTTCGTCGGCATGGGTGGCCAGCGCGCTTGAAGCCAGCCCATCGAACCTGTCGGCCGATGACGCCTTCACCGCGCTGATGGATGGCAGGACCATCCTCGATCTTGCCGAAGGGCTTCAGCTTCGCCGCGTCCGTGTGATGGGCAACAACCGCATCGAACTGACCGGCTTCACCGACGCCATGCGTGACCGGCTGCGAGCCTACGGCCTGTTCCATGAGATCATCTCGTGGAAGCTCAGGATGTTCGTTCCGACCGACGCCGCTGGCCCGGCGATTCTGGCGAAGGTGCTGGAACGCTATCCGCTCGCGCGCGTCGCCGAGCGGGCGGCGGCGTGACGATGGCGCTCGATGCCGCCGAACTGGCGCACCGGCTCGCGCGCGATGCCGAGGCGGTGTGCCGTCATTATCTCTCCAACGGCCGCCGCGAGGGCCGCTACTGGCTGGTCGGCGACGTGAGAAATGCGCCGGGCCGCTCCCTGTTCGTCCGGCTGAAAGGCCCGGAATCCGGCAGGGGTGCGGCCGGCAAATGGACCGACGCGGCGACCGGCGATCATGGCGACCTCCTCGATGTCATCCGCGAGAGCTGCGGCCTGGTCGAATTCCGCGACGTCGCCAATGAGGCCCGGCACTTTCTCAGCCTACCGAGATCGGAACCAGAACCAGACCATGGGCGGCTTCCATCGTCCGCACCGGCAGGATCGCCGGAATCAGCACGCCGTCTCTTCGCAATGGCGCAGCCGATTTCGGGCACAGTCGTCGAAGCGTATTTGCGCAAACGCTGCATTACGGCTTTGCACGGAACCGGAAGCCTGCGCTTTCATCCCCGCTGCTACTATCGCCCGAGCGCCTGGTCGCCGACCGAGACCTGGCCTGCGATGATCGCAGCCGTCACTGATCCGGGCGGCAGGATCACCGGAGCGCATCGCACCTGGCTCGACCCATCGGGGCGGGACAAGGCGGCGATCGACACGCCAAGACGCGCGATGGGCGCCCTCCTGGGTAACGCCGTCCGTTTCGACGTGGCGCGCGATTGTCTGGCGGCCGGTGAAGGCATCGAGACCATGCTGTCGCTTCGATGCGTCATGCCGACCATGCCGATGGTGGCCGCGCTCTCGGCCGCACACCTCGCCGCCATCCTGTTCCCCGCGACGCTGCGCCGGCTCTACATCGCCCGCGACGACGATCCGGCCGGGAACGGCGCCATGGCGAGCCTGATCGACCGGGCGAACGAGGCCGGGATCGAGGCGATAGCCCTGTCGCCACGACAGGGTGACTTCAACGAGGATCTCCGCACGCTCGGCATCGATGCGCTACGGGCAGCGTTGCGGTTGCAGATCGCTCCGGAAGACGTCGCTCGTTTCATGGAATTGGCGGCATGAATCGGCACGGAAAATGAGTTCCGCGGCGGCGCCGGTCTCATGCCGGATTCGGTCGAGGTGCTTTCCAGCCTGGTCGGAGAGGACCGCGTCCACGGCCTTCTGAGAGGGCGACCCTTGCGGCAAACGGCCCGGCCCAGCAATGGCGGGTGGCCGACTATTTTCCGTCGGCGGGCAAGCCCGCCTTTACATCGCGAGGCAAAATAGCCGTCCCCCGCCATCCTCCGCTGCGCTTCGGCCCTTCGCTCCGCTTCGGGTGCAGGCCCTGTCCGCCCGCCGCCTTTCGTCGCCATGAAGGCCGCGATGGGCGCGGTCGATCCGACGAAGGAAAGCACCATGACGACCGAACACGACGACACCGGTTACGAGCCGCCGCACACCTCATCCCCGACCGATCACGTCCTCGCCGAACTCCAGCTCTACGGCTATCGCCCCTTCCAGGACGAACCTGACCCAAGACCGCTACCCGATGGCAATGCCGTCGCCGGCGCCGTGGCCGACATCTTCGACGCCCTCGTCGTCACCCTGGCGGACACCCGCCTCGAACCCGACCTCGAGGACCTGCTTTGGTCGACCGTCAATCTCTTCCACCGCGCCGTCAGCCGGATCGAGCGCGAGCTGGACGACAATGAGCAGGCGCAGAAACGCAGCCAGAAGGAACAGGACGGCTCCGAGATACGCTCGGTCGAACTCGAACGCCTCACCGCCGAGGGGCAGACGCTGATCGAACGCCGCAACAGCATGGAGTTCTTCCGCGACCAGGCCGCCGACCAGTTCGAGCATCACACCCATTCGGCCTGGCGGCCGCGCACCGGCTCGAAGGTCAACCACCGCAACCTGACCTCGGCCATGATCGACAGCCGCGACTTCCTCGCGGCGAAGCGTAGGGCCACCAACGAGGTGCTATTGCCCGCCGGCCCCAAGATCGCCTTCACCGGCGGTCTCGAGTTCAACGATCATCGCCTGATCTGGGACAAACTCGACCGCGTCCACGCCAAGCATCCCGACATGGTGCTGCTGCATGGCGGCTCACCGAAGGGCGCCGAACTCATTGCCGCAAAATGGGCCGACCATCGCAAAGTGACGCAGATCGCCTTCAAGCCCGACTGGACCAAGCACGCCAAGGCGGCGCCGTTCAAGCGCAACGACCAAATGCTGGACGTGCTGCCGATTGGGGTCATGGTCTTTCCCGGCACCGGCATTCAGGACAACCTGGCCGACAAGGCCAAGAAGTTCGGTATTCCGGTCTGGAAGTTCGGGAGCGGCGGCGCGTGAGCGCCGTTTGCTGGCATCCACTGCTCACGACCCAAAGCAGCAGATCGGCAGCGGGCCGGCGAACTTCAGTTCATGACTCAAAGTCGACCTTCAGAAAGTCCGCTCCCCGGAAGGAACTCGATCTCGGGTGAGCCCCCGTCAGCCGCGCGGATCTGAAATCGACACCATCTGATGGCCGTCGCCGTCGATCCAAGTCTCGACGTCGTCTAGGTTGTCGATCCCGGCGAGCCCTTCGCGAGCCAGGGTGCCCAACGAGGTCTCGGTCTGCGACAGCATCGGCGGCCACTTCGGCACGATCGGGACATAGGTCGCCGGCCACGTCAGGGAGATGAACGAGGTTTCGGCCTCCAGGCCCGAAGAGATGACGCCGATCAGGCGCCCCTCAGCGTCGAAGGCCGCGCCGCCGCTCATGCCATTGACCGTGCGAGCGCCGATGGCGGCGGAGGGATTGGGCAGGCCATGGGCGTCGCGTCGGGCGGGGTAGACGTCAATCACCTGTCCGACGCTACCGACCAGGGCCAGGCCCATCAACGCGCGCCCAGCGAACGCCAGGTCTGCGGCCCTAAACCCGATGAGGCTCATCGTTTCGCCGACGTCAGGCATTCGGGCCGCCATCTTGGCGAGGCTGAAGCGCGTTGGCGATGCGCTTGGGGCCAAAGGCGCGGTCGATCTGATCAAAGTCAGCACGGACAGATCGCCGACGTCCACGCTGGTGAAGCTGTCGGCGCGCCAGAGCTCGACCCGGCCGTTCGCGTAGAAACCAACTGCGAACAGCTGGCCACCCGCCGTCGCCAGAAATCCCTTCGCGCGCATCTCGTCCACGACGTGACGCGCGGTGACGGCGACACCAGGACCCACCATCACCGCGCTGCCCCAAATGTGGTGGGTGTCGTTGGCCACCCAGTCCAACGCGAGCAGCAAGCCGTCTAGCTGATCAAGGCCGAGGTCGCGAAACCCCGCCACTGCGGCGATCCGGATCGCCTTCTGCGTGAAAGTGTATGCCATACCCTCGGCCGGCTGATCTTCGGGCGGGCCAAGCTCGGCGTGAAAGCGATCCGACGACATGGCGGGGTCCTACACGGGAAATTTGTCGTCGAACTGCATGAAGAGCGCCGTGTTGACCTGCTCGACCCAGCCCAGCAGGCGTTCGAGGTTCTCATCATAACAGTCGATCCTCTGTAGCCACAGCCGGTAGGGCTCGATCGTGAAGGTCAAGACAGGGGTGACGAACCGGATGTCGGCGGGACAGTAGAACGGATAGGTCGAAAAGGTCCCGTCAGGCTTTTTGGTCAGGTCCCAGTCCATGGACTCGTTCCAAGAACCGTGGATCGACTCCGACATCATCCCGTAGGTCGCGGGGTAGAGGTCGTCATGCTCGATCTCGGCGAAGATGTGGCGGAACGACTTGCCCTGGATCTTCCACTTGCTTGCCTTCTGCGCCGCAAAGTCATTTTCGGTGAGCTTCTCGAAGTCCATCTTCTCCTGGACCGCTGCCAGGAGGCGTTTGCCGGCTTTGGTGTCGAAGAACCGCGATCCGGCCTTCAACTCGCGCAGCAGCCGTAGCCGGTCCTTGTAGGAACATTTGCGATAGTCCTCGATGACTTCGTCGGGGCTCGTCAGCAGATAATTCGCGATGACGGCGGCCTCGATCATCGGGCGCTCCAAGACGGCGATGATCTGGGCGTTGTCTTCCTCGTAGTAGCGGATGACTTCCTTCAGCAGCTTCCAGACTCGCACGAGCAAGCCCAGGATCGGGGCGTCGGCCAGACCGAAGCCGGTCGGATTTCGGTCGATGTGCTTTACGCGGGTCAAGGCGTCGTAGATTGTAGCGACATCCTTGTAAAAAGTGAGGGCGAACCGGTTCAGCGCCTCAAGCGATGACAAGCTGTCCCGGACGTAATCGGCGTCGTATTTCTCGGTGATCTTGAAGATTTCTTCCATTGCCCAACCCTAGCGCCGGCAAACGCGCGCCGACCAGAGCGCGGCCGTCCACATACCCGCTCGTGAGGACGCAGTGTGTGCGCCCTAGGTCAATATTGGCAGCGGATTCGACGGCCGCTATGGGGAAGATCGCGAATGTCGGCTGTTGTTGGCGCACAGCGGAACCCGCGCCAACCGCTCGGCAACGGTAACAAACCACCCGATGCGCCGGTTAGCGGCACTAAAACTCGACGCCGCCATCAGCACGCAGTCCATTTCCGAGCTGCCCGGACTCGAAGCCGTACACCACCCCGCTCCCATCAGCGCTGATCCTTGGTCCGACCCAGGGCCTGACGCCATCAACCCGTGAAGGGTCCGCTACGCGAGCGTGCGGCCTCTTCGGCTTCGCCTGCGCGGTGATTGCGGCCCTTGGCCGGACACATCGGGCGCCTGTCGCGCGGGGATGGTCCCCGCCTCCAAGACAGGAGCCGGAACGATGTCGCAAGCCCTTTCGATCGCTCACGCCCGTGGTTGGAACCTCGCCACCACCTTGATGGTCTGCATCACCGTCTTTCACGCCGGCAACGGCGAATACGGCGTCATGCCGTCAGCCGAATATGACGGCGACCCAGCCACGATCATTCATGAATTCGACCCCTTCCAACCCTGAAGGGACGCCGGTCGCACCAAGCGGCGGCGGAAATCCCACGTAGATTTCCGCTGCCGCCCTCCATCACCTTCGGCTATACTCGCAAGCGCGCCGTGGTGGTGGTGGAAGGCGTGACCGTTCGACCCTTTGTCACGGAGACATCCACCATGCTCGTCATGGGACTTGTTCTGAGCGTTGCCGGTATCGGCTTCCTCTGCTGGCTGCTGTTCACGCTCGCGGTCTACGCGCTGCCGTTCTTCGCGGGCCTGACAGCCGGACTCGCCGCTTTCCACAGCGGCTCGGGCGTCATCGGCGCGCTCGTTGTCGGCGTTCTCGCCGGCGGCGCAACCCTGGCGCTCGGGCAGATCGCCTTCGCGACGGTGCGAACGCCGCTCATCCGCGCCGCAATCGCGCTCCTCTTCGCCGTGCCGGCCGCCATCGCCGGCTACCACGCGACGTTTGGACTCGCCCATATCGGCGTGCCGTCCGAAGGCTGGCGCGAGGCCTTCGCGATTGTCGGCGCTGTCCTTGTCGGCGGCACGGCCTGGGCGCGCATGTCGCTGTTTGTCCCGCCGTATGTCGATCGGCGGGGCGCGGGAGGTCCGACATCGTTTCCATTGTCGGGAGCGACCCGCGACGGGTGAGCCTACGCTGCGGCGTCCTCATCGTCGAAGGGGTTGAATTTCGGTGCGGTGAATGAGGTTCGTCCGCTTGACCGGGAACGCCAAGGTCTTTGTTTGAGCGCTCGGGTTGGCCACCGCCTCCAGGCCGACAGAGACAATTTCCATCGGCAGCGTCGCCGTCTTGCACGGATTGCCGGGCGGTGACGTCGTCCCTTCTGAACGCCAGGGTTTCCTTTTCTTCGCCTGGAAAGCTGGGCCTCTTGTGCGAGACGTTCGACGTCCGCCACGTCTTCTCCCGAGGATGCTGTTCGGCGTGCGGACCACACGGCCTCTCCATGGCTTGATCTGGCCGAAGGACGGCTGCGCCTCGATCGCCTGAGACGCAACGGCGGACGGATCGACTTTCTTCCCCTGGCCTTTGGCCATTCCTCGCGAGGCAAGAAAGTCTACCGCCGCCATCCTCCGCTGCGCTCCGGCCCGCGAGCGGGTGCGTCGTCGATCGCCTTCGGCTTCCCGATCGCCATCGAGGCCGCGGTGGTCGCGGGCTCGAAACAGCTAAGGAGAAGTGACATGGCCAACATCGGTTCCTTCAAGAAGTCCGGCAGCGAGTTCCAGGGCGAGATCGTCACCCTGAGCGTCCAGACCAAGAACGTCCGCATCGTCCCCGAGACCAACCGAGCCAACGACAACGCCCCCAGCCATCGGATCTATGTCGGCCGGGCCGAGATCGGGGCCGCCTGGTCGAAGCGCTCCAACGAGGGCCGCGACTATCTCTCGGTCAAGCTGGACGATCCGAGCTTCAACGCGCCGATCTACGCCAACCTCTTCGACGACGAAGACGGCGAAGGCTACACCCTGATCTGGTCCCGCGGCCGCAAGGCCAACGGCGACTGAGCCGGACCAGCGAGCCCCGCCCGGAACGACCGGGCGGGGCTTTCGGCTTACAAAGGCGCCTACGGAGGCGGCGAGCCTTCAGGCTCGGCAAGGTCGCCGTCAACCTCGAAGTCTTCGTTGAGCAGATCGGCCGGCTTCACCCCGAGCGCCTGCGCCGCGAGCCACATCGTCGACAACGTGACGTTCTGCTGGCCGCGCTCCATACTGCTCACGTGAGCGCGATCAACGCCCATACGCACAGCGACGGCCTCTTGGCTGAGGCCGGCTTGCGTGCGAAATCGGCGAAAGTTTTCTCCGAACACATGTCGAATGTCCATCCACAGGATGGACACCAATCGCGTATTATGGCGCTACGCATTATAATACGCGGAGCCCCGCCTAACCGGCGGAGCCGACCATGCGTTCCAGGTTCGAGTTCCCAATTTGGATTGGTCCTCTATCACGGAAAGACACGAGAAAATCATGCCCGCGCCGCCGGCCCCTCCCATCGCCGACATCGCCCCAACGCAAGCCCAACTGACGGACTATGACCGGGCGCAACTGGCGACTTATCTTCGACTGCTCGACGCGGCGTCCGAGGGCGCGCCGTGGGAGGAAGTCGCGCGCATCGTGCTTGAACTCGACCCAGCGCTGGACCCCGACCGCGCGCGCCGCGCCCACGAAACGCATCTGGCGCGCGCCCGTTGGCTCACCGAGCACGGCTACCGCGATCTGCTTCGCTCACCGCGCTGACGGCGGCGAGCGCCGGCTCTGGCGTCAGTCTCCCATCAGACCCACGTTCCCGGCTTTACGCCGATCCTGAAAGCCGCCGATCCGGTTTCGGCATGGCGCGATGCCGGTTCGCGGCCTGTGAATCGCGCAACAAAGGACCCAGGTCAAACGTCTACAACCCCAGGCACCCCGTGATTCCTTGAGAGGAGACAGGTCCATGTCGAAGGAGGATTGGCGGTCGCGAGCCGCCTATCAAGACGCAGCCACCATGGATCCCGCCGGCCTCGCCTGGGAGTTCCTGCGCCGCAACCCTGACTACCGGACCACCTACGACACCGCCTCAGCCCAAGCCGATCACGGGACAGATGGCCCCGCCCGGCGCTGGGGGTTGCGATTTCCTGGCCGATCCAAACCGACGCGCCGCTGACGCCCCGGTCTTCTGGCGCGCCGACGAACTGGCGTCGGTCATCGTTCTGACAGCGGCGCCGGCCGTTACGGGAACGCCGTCGATCCTGCTCGCGGATTTGCCGGGCGAGTTCATCCGGCGCGATGCCGAGGATGGTGCGCATCTGCTGCTCAGAGTCGACGCGATCAGCCACCAGCTATGGCTGATCGATCCGCCGAGCGGTGCGACGCCGGTGGTGGCGCTCATCGCGCTCGACGTCACCGCGCCGCAGCGCGCCGACGCGACTTTGCGCTTTTGGCGGCACATCGCGCATGGGCGCCCCCGAACACCGCCAAGCCCGCCTCATCGCATCGACCGCTTGATCTTCGCTCTTCGCGCGCTCGACGCTCGGCTCGCCGGCGCCAGCTACCGCGCCATCGCCGAAGCGCTCTTCGGCCTTGACCGTCTCACCTCCGAACCGTGGAAGACCTCGTCCCTGCGCGACACGGTCATCCGCCTGGCGCGCACCGGCCGGGCCATGACGCGCGGCGGCTACCGCAACCTTCTCGGTCCGCGCCGGCCGGATTGATCCGGCGACGCCCCAGATCGGCGTCACCGCGCGGGGTGGCGAATTCCGCGCCCCCGAACTTCACCATCCCCCTACGCGCATTTGCTTCGCCACCGTGATCACCAACGGCCGCCGATACCCGGCAGCCATCCTCGGCATCACGGAGGTCGCTCATGTCCGCCGCACTCTCCCAACTCCCGCCACGCTATCTACGCACGCCAGAAGCCGCCCGATTCCTTGGCCTCTCTGGGCGCACGCTCGAGAAGCACCGCATCTATGGCACCGGCCCGCGCTACTCCAAGCTCGGAGGCCGCGTCGTCTACCGGCTCGACGACCTGCAGGCCTGGGTCGAACTCGGCGCCAGAGCCTCGACCTCTGATCCGGGTGTCGGCCAGGTGCTTCCCGCCAAGCGTCATTCTTCCACCACGCCGGCCCCTGCCGGCCAAGCCCGACGCTGAGCCCCTCCGGTCATGTCCGTGCGCCATCGCACCCGCTCCGAACGCGAGCAACTGGAACTCTTCCGGGCTCTACCCGGCGATCTCGCGCCGAGGGACGCGCAGGATCTCATGGCCTATCCGTTCTTCAGCCTCGCCAAGACCCATCGCACGACGCCGATCGATTTCCGCATGAACGAGATCGCCATCCGCGTCGAGGCGGTGCCCGAGCACGGCATGGCGACCATCTGGGACGCCGACGTGCTGATCTGGGCCGCCAGCCAGATCGTCGAAGCGCGCGACGCCGGCTTGCGCACCTCGCGCCTGATGGCGGCGACGCCGCGCGAAATCCTGACCTTCACCGGCCGTGGGACGGGTGCGCGTGACTATCACCGGCTGAAGGCCGCGCTGGATCGATTGCAATCGACGACCGTGGCGACCTCGCTGCGCCAGGTCAGCGAGCGGCGCATGCACCGCTTTTCCTGGATCAACGAATGGACCGAGCGCGCCGATGCGCATGGCAATGCCGATGGCATCGATCTCATCATGCCGGATTGGTTCTATCGCGCGGTCCTAGACGACGCGCTCGTGCTCACCATCGACCCAGCATATTTCAGCCTGACGGGCGGCCTGGAACGCTGGCTCTATCGCCTGGTCCGCAAGCACGCTGGCCACCAACGGGCCGGCTGGCGGTTCGATTTTCGCCACCTCCACGTCAAGTCGGCCAGCCTTTCGCCGTTCAAGCGGTTCGCGTTCGAACTGCGCGACATCGCACGCAGGCAACCGCTGCCGGGCTATCGCCTCGTCGTCGAACGCGAGACCGGCGGACGCGAATTGCTGGCGTTCATACAGACAAAGTTATCCACAGGTCCCTGTGGACAACCTGTGGAAGCGCACGTGCTATCGGGAACCAACAGGCACGTGCCATCAGGAACCGGACCCACGTGCTATCAGGAACCCAAACAGGCAAATTCAACAGGTAGATCAATCGGTTCCGAGCCGCCTAACTTAGAGTCTAACGTACAAGATTCTAACCCTTCTATTGTTGGCCATCGCCGTGATCGGTGGAAAACCGACAGGAGCGCCCGATGATCGTGGCGCTCCTCAACCAGAAAGGCGGCGTCGGCAAGACGACGCTCGCCCTCCATCTCGCCGGCGAATGGGCCCGGAAAGGGAAAAGAGTCACCCTGATCGACGCCGATCCGCAAGGCTCGGCGCTCGACTGGTCGGAGCAGCGGGCAAAGGAAGGGCTGCCGAGGCTGTTCGGCGTCATCGGCCTGGCGCGTGACACCTTGCACCGTGAAGCCCCCGAGCTGGCGCGTGACGCCGACCACGTTGTCATCGACGGGCCACCGCGCGTCGCCGGCCTGATGCGCTCGGCGCTGCTTGCCGCCGACGTCGTGCTGGTCCCCGCCCAGCCTTCTCCGTTCGACGGCTGGGCATCGGGCGAGATGCTGAAGCTGATCGCCGAGGCGCGCATCTTCCGGCCGCAGATCGTCGCCCGCTTTGTCCTGAACCGCTGCGCCGCCCGCACCATCATCGCCCGCGAGACCGCCGAGGCGCTCGCCGAGCACGATCCTCCGGTGCTCGCGGCCAGGATCGGCCAGCGTGTCGTTTTCGCCGACGCGGCGCAGTCCGGTCGCCTCGTCTTCGACATCGACGAGACCAGTCCGGCGGCGCGCGAGATCACCGCTCTCGCCGAAGAAATCGGGAGCCTCGTTCGATGACCGCGCGCGCATCAAGGCGCGGCTTCGCCTCCCGTCCCGGCGACGCAGACAGTTGGGTGAAGGCGCCCGACGTGGCCGCCGCGCGTGACCCGGCGGCGCAATCCTATACCGCCCGGCTCACCATCGACGTCACGCCCGAGCTGCGAGGCCGGATCAAGGTCACAGCTTTCCGGCGCGGCGTGACGGTCGCCGACATGCTGCGCGCGCTGCTGCTACGCGAGTTCCCCGAAGACGGTGGAGGCGCGGCATGAGTCCGACGCCTGACCCGTTCACCCATGTCGAACTGACCTGGATCGAAAAGCGCATCGAGCACTGGATCCGGTTCGGCCACGACGTCAGCGAGAAGATTCTCGATCGCCGCCGCCGCGTCCTCAGCTTCGCGCCCGGCAGCGTCATCGCCTATATCCGCTGGGCCTCGAACGATTTCGGCACCGTCGTCTCGCGCATCGACATTCTGCGCGCCGTCCATCCCGGCGAGGCGTTCTCGACCGTGCCCTTCGTGCGCCCCGGCGGCGAAATTCTCTTGCACCTGTCCGGCTGGCCGAAGGTTGAACGTGTGTTGCGGGCAATCGACGCCGTCGAAGCGCTCGGTATCGATCCAACCGACGCCGCTCCCGATCATTGGCGGCATGTTCACAATCGCCTGATCGCCGGCGACGAGCCGCGGCCATACGCGCGCGATCAACATTCCGCATGGCTCAAGCGTCGGAGGATCGCGTCATGACGCGTTTCGGAGCAGTGATGGTGACGTATTTCGCGACGATGGCGATCGGCGTTTCCGCCTTCGTTCATCCCGCGCCGAAGCTGATCTGGAACGCCAGCGCCAGCGTGCCGATCGGACTGTATCGCGTGCGACCAATCGGCGACCTGCACGTCACCGAGTTGGTCGTGGTGCGCCCGCCGTCGCCGCTGGCGAACTTCCTCGACGAGCGCGGCTATCTGCCCAAGAGCGTGCCCCTCCTGAAGCACATCCTGGCGCTCCCCGGACAAACGGTCTGCCGCACGGGGCGCACCATCACCGTCGATGCCGCCGCCATGGGCGAGGCGCTCGAACGCGATCGCCGAGGTCGCCTGCTTCCTTTCTGGCAGGGCTGCCGCGTCATCGCTCAGGGCGAGGTCTTCCTCATGAACCGGCAGTCCGAGGAGTCCCTCGACGGTCGATATTTCGGGCCATTGCCGGCGACAACCATCGTCGGCGAAGCGGCGCCCCTCTGGACCGACGAGGAGCAATGACCGTGTCTCAGTCCTGCCCGCGCACAGCCGTTCAGCGCCAACTATCCCGCTCTGCCTCTTCCTCCTTCCCGGCCATACCGCCCGTCGTCGAGCGCCGCTCGATGACCAGGCGCACGCGTGGTTGGCGGCGACTCCTTTCCGGCGCGATCGCTGTCGCGCTGTTGACCGGCAGTGGCGTGGCCTACGCCGAACCGATCGCCGCAAAGCCTCCGAGCGTCGCCGCGACGGCCGATCAGGTTGCCGGATTCGTGGCGGAAGCCTCGCAGCGCTTCAGCATTCCGGCGTCCTGGATACGCTCGGTGATGCGAGCCGAAAGCTTCGGCGACGTGCGGGCGCTGTCGCCGAAAGGCGCCATGGGCTTGATGCAGATTATGCCGGCGACATGGGCAGGTCTGCGTCTTCGCTATGGCCTCGGCGCTGACCCATACAATGCGCACGACAACATCATTGCCGGCGCGGCGTATCTGCGGGAACTGCATGATCGCTACGGTGCGCCTGGGTTTCTGGCAGCCTACAACGCCGGCCCGGCACGCTATGAGGATCATCTGGCGACAGGCCGACCGCTGCCCGCCGAGACGCGCGCGTACGTCGCTGTTCTCACCCCGCTGATCGGCGGTGGCTCGGTCGATGATGCGTTGGTTGTCGCCGTTGTGGCGCGCTCCTGGACACAAGCCCCTCTGTTCGCGGCGCGGGCGCGGAACAACCCGGCGCACGCTCAAACATCGCCCGCCCAGCAATCGGAACAGCCGTCGATCAGCGCAACAGCGGAGGATTGGACCGCGCTCGCCCCGCAATCGGACGGCCTGTTCGTCAGGACGTCGGGGCGGAATCCACGGCCATGAGCGAGATCGGGCTTCATCATGGTCTGGCGGGTCTTGGCGTGGGTTTGAGTGTCGGACTGGGGGTGCGGGGGAACACGACCAACGGACGGCAAGATAAAAGCGCCGACCGTTGTCGGGCGCATGTGGTTGGTTGGGTTGGATTATTTGGGCATTGGACCAACAGGTCCAGCTGGCGCTTGCGCCGCAAAGTCCAAGGAATTCAACGCTCAGAGCGCCATCGCCCCCCGTTCGGAGGGCTCTGGCTGCCATGACCACACGCGACGACGACATCCATCTGCGCCCAGGCCGCATCCGCCACGGCAACCAGGGTGCCAAGCGTCCGAAGAGCTTTGTCGGCGAGGTGATGCGCGCCGCGAAGAAGGCCGGCCACACCGGGAGGGCCTTCGGGCGGACCGGCGGAACCACGGGCCGATCGACCTTCGGGCGAGGCCGGCGGGCCGCCCTGTCTCTGTCCTCGCGCTCGCCTGGTCGGCGGGTGGTAGTCATGACCCGGATCGTCCGCCACCAAGGCAAGCGTTTCCGTTCGGCGCCGCTCGCAAAACACATCGCCTATCTCAAGCGCGAAGGCGTCACCCGCGACGGAACAGACGCCCGAATGTTCGACGGCCGGTCGGACGAGGCCGAGACGAAAGCTTTCGCCGAGCGGTGCGAAGATGACCGGCATCATTTCCGGTTCACGGTGTCCCCCGAGGATGCGGCGGAGATGGCCGATCTTCGGACCTTCACGCGGGAACTGATGGCCGACGCCGAGAAGGATTTGGGCACAAAGCTCGATTGGGTGGCGGTCGATCATTGGAACACCGACAATCCGCACATCCATGTCCTCGTGCGCGGCCGGGCCGATGACGGGCGGGACCTGGTCATCAGCCGCGACTACATCAGCCAGGGGTTCCGCGGCCGCGCCGCCGAGCGCGTCACCCTGGAGCTGGGGCCGCGCAGCGAGCAGGAGATCCGGACCGCCTTGCAAAAAGAGGTCGAGGCCGAGCGCTGGACCAGTCTCGACCGCTCCCTTCGCGATATCTCCGACGAGGGCGGCGGTGTCGCCGACCTGCGTCCCGGAGGGGCCGACGAAGACCCGGAACTGCGCAGACTGATGCTGGGCCGCGCCGCCAAGCTCGAACGCCTCGGGCTCGCCGAAGAGGTCGGACCGGCGCGCTGGACTCTGAAGCCAGGCTTCGAGCCGGCGTTGCGCGATCTCGGCGTCCGCGGCGACATCATCAAAACCATGCACCGCGCCATGACCGGCGCGGGCCATGAGCCTGACGTGTCCGGCTTCGCCCTGCATGGCGACGCGGTCGCCGAGCCCGTGCTCGGCCGGCTGGTCGCGCGCGGACTGCATGACGAACTGAAGGGATCGGCGTACGCGATCGTCGAGGGCGTCGATGGACGCACCCATCATCTCCGCTTCTCCGACCTGGAGATGACCGGCGACGGCCGGCCCGGCGCGATTGTCGAAGCTCGCGCCTACGAGGACGCGGGCGGACGCAAGCGCCTGTCTCTCGCCACGCGGTCCGACTTCACCATTGAGGCGCAGGTCACCGCGCCGGGGGCGACCTGGATCGATCGGCAGCTTCTCGCCCGTGAGCCGGCGACCGGCGGTGGTGGATTCGGCGCCAACGTGCGCGAGGCGATGGAGCGTCGTGTCGATCACCTCATCAAGGAAGGTCTGGCGCGGCGGCAGGGCCAGAGGGTCGTCTTCGCGCGCGATCTGCTCGACACGTTGAGGCGCCGCGAACTCGACGGGGTATCCTCAAAACTCGCTGCTGAGACTGGCCTCGCGCATCGCCCGTCCGCCGAAGGCGAGCACGTCGCCGGCGTCTATCGCCAGCGCGTCACGCTCGCGTCGGGACGGTTCGCCATGATCGATGATGGTCTCGGTTTCCAGCTCGTGCCGTGGCGGCCGGCGCTGGAGCAGCAGCTCGGTCGGCAGATGAGCGGCGTCGTGGCGCCGGGTGGCGGCGTGGATTGGAGTTTCGGGCGCAAGCGGGGGCTGGGCATCTAAAATATCTGAAGGGCGGAACGAAAAGTCGCACCCTGCCGCTCCAATCGAAGGGCGGACACGCAGCGGGATCAGAGATCCAAGTTTGGCGCGCCCGCCATGCCCTCAGAGGCAATGGCGACGCCACGGCGGGCGCGCCTGCAGGCCACCATCCTTTCGCCAGCGCCCGCCCGGACCATAAGCTCCGGGTTCTGAAGGCGCTCACGCCCTGATAAGATATGGAGGCTGCTGCCGCCTGATCCTTGTGCAACAGAGCCGTGCTAAGATCGCCAGCATAGCTGCTGGCGTCCCGGGGAAAAATTTTGAGGGATACATCCGACGAGATCACATCCGAGGTGACGCTGAGCGCCGGCTCGCTTTGGCGGCGGTGGGAGCCGCACGTCCATGCGCCTGGGACAATCTTTAACAATCAGTTCAAAGGTCTCAACGCCTGGGATCGATATCTGACCGCGCTTGAACAGGCCACGCCCGTCATCTGTGCGGTGGCCGTAACCGACTACTACTGCACCGACGCCTATCGCCGCGTGCGGCAGGAGAAGGAGAACGGTCGCCTCCCCAGTGTCGAGCTGATCTTCCCGAATATCGAAATGCGCCTCGACGTGGCAACCGTGAAAGGTCGCTGGGCCAATGTTCACCTGCTCGTCAGCCCCGCCGACCTGGACCACGTGGCGGAGGTCGAGCGCTTCCTCGGGCGGCTACGGTTTGAAGCCTACGGAGACAAGTTCTCCTGCACCCGGCCTGAATTGACCCGGCTGGGCCACAAGGCCGACTCATCGATTACCGATAGCGACGCCGCGTTCCGCCACGGTGCCTCCCAATTCAAGGTGAACTTCAGCCAGCTCCGTGATGAGTTCGGCAAGAGCGACTGGGCGAGCGCGAATATCCTGATCGGCGTCGCCGGTGCCGAAACGGACGGGACGTCCGGCGTCCGCGAGGCGGCGGATGCCACCTTGCGCCAGGAGATCGAAAAGTTCGCCCACGTCATCTTTGCGAGCAGCCCGGCGCAGCGAGACTTCTGGCTTGGTCGCCGCAGTGGCATGACCGAGGCGCAACTGCGAGAACGGTACGACGGCCAAAAGCCGTGCCTGCACGGCAGCGACGCCCACGACCAGGAGACCGTCGCAGCACCGGCCGGGGATCGGTTTTCCTGGATCAAGGGCGCCCTGGAGTTCGACGCCCTTCGGCAGGCCTGCATCGATCCGGCCAATCGCGCCTATGTCGGCCCTTCGCCACCGAGCGCAGCGATCCCCTCCCAGGTCATCAGTCAGATCAAGATCAACGGCGCGACTTGGGCAAAGACCCCCGTGATCCCACTGAATCCCGGCCTGGTCGCCATAATCGGCGCCCGGGGTTCGGGAAAGACTGCCCTCGCCGATATGATCGCCGCCGGCTGCGACGCATTGCCCGACCCCTCGGAGCGCACCGCCGACGGTCCGAGCGCCTCCTTCGTCCAACGCGCGGCTGACCTGCTCGCCGGTGCCCAGGTCGAGCTGGCTTGGCAGACTGGCGACTCCGTCGTCCGTGCGCTCAACGGCTCCGACTACGATGGCTGGAGTTCCCCACGCGCACGCTATCTGTCCCAACAGTTTGTTGAGGAGCTCTGCTCGGCCCGCGGCGTGTCGGACATCCTGCTGCGTGAGATCGAGCGGGTGATCTTCGAATCCCATCCATCCCTCGAACGTGATGGCTCGGTCGATTTCAACGATCTGCTGAAGCTTCGCTCAGCACGCTTTCGCCAAGCACGCGAGCGGGAGCAAACAGCGCTCGTTCAGCTTTCCGACCGGATCGGAACTGAACTGGACAAGGATCGGCAGGCGCCAGGGATTCAGGCAACGATCAACCAGAAGACGACTTTGATCGCGAGCTACACAGCCGATCGGGCGAAGCTTGTCGCCCCAGGAAGCGAACAGCGGGTGGCTCGGCTAACGCAGCTGACCGCCGCCGCAGAAAAGGTCGGCGGCTATCTACGATACTACGCCAACCAGGAGCAGGCGCTGTTGGCGCTGAAGGACGAAGTCGCAGACCTGCGGCAGAACCAGGCTCCAGAAAACCTGCGGCGCTCGCAGGAGCGCCACGCAGCAAGCCGCCTCAAAGACACCGACTGGGCGGCATTCCTGATTGACTACACGGGCGACGTCGATGCGCAACTGACCCGGCACTTGGCCGCGTGCCGCTCCAACACGGGGAAGTGGAAGGGCAGCCCGCCGGGAGCTCTGGCTGATCCCAATGGCGCCTACATCGGTGATGGCGCGGACCTCAGCGTCCTGTCGGTCGCAATCTTGAACGCCGAAATCGAACGGTTGCAGAAGCTGGTCAGCGCGGACACAGAAACACAGCGGCGGTTCCAGGCGCTGTCGAAGCGTATTGTCGAAGAATCGGCGACAGTCGAAAAGTTGAAGGAGAAACTGGAGGACGCGAAGGGCGCCAAGGCGCGGGCACGCGAGCTTCTCGAAGAACGCAAGGCCGCCTACATCCGCGTGTTTGAAGCGCTGGTTAGCGAGCAGCAGGTCCTGGAAGACCTCTATCGTCCGCTGATGACCCGCTTGGCCGCCGCGTCTGGGACGCTGAACAAGCTGTCCTTCACCGTGACCCGGGTTGTCGATGTCGGCCAGTGGGCAACATTCGCGGAGAACGAACTGGTGGATCTCCGCCGTCAGGGGCCTTTCCGGGGGCGCGGCAGCTTGCAGCCCTTTGCCGAAGAGGTGCTAAAGGCGGCGTGGGAGACTGGCAACGCGCAGGCTGCAGGCGACGCCATGGCCGAGTTCAGGAACCGCTACCAGGAGGATCTGCTGAACCACGCCAAGGTGTCGCAGACAAATCCAACCGACTATAGGGCCTGGTCGAAGCGCTTCGCCCAATGGCTTTACTCAACCGACCACATCCAGATCCGTTATGGGATCGACTACGACGGCGTCGATATCCGCAAGTTGTCGCCGGGGACGCGCGGCATCGTGCTCCTGCTGCTCTACCTGGCGCTGGACGATGCGGACGACCGGCCGCTGATCATCGACCAGCCTGAGGAAAACCTCGATCCGAAATCAGTGTTCGAGGAACTGGTGGGCCTCTTCATCACCGCGAAGTCCAAGCGCCAGGTCATCATGGTCACTCACAACGCTAACCTCGTGATCAACACCGACGCCGATCAGATCATCGTTGCGGAAGCCGGTCCCCACCAAAGGGGCGAACTACCGGAGATCACCTATGTGACCGGTGGCCTTGAGAGCGCGGGTATCCGCAAGGCGGTCTGCGACATACTCGAAGGGGGAGAACACGCGTTCCGAGAGCGCGCCCGCCGCCTTCGCGTGCGGCTTCAGCGATAAGCGGGGCTGATGACTTCATAGGGCGGCGATCGACCCTCCGATTCCTTCTCCCCAGTATCCCTTGGCCCGCTATGCCTCAGAACGGGCTTGCAGCGACGCCCCTAACCCATCCTGATCTTCCGTCGTCATGAACGCGACCAAGATCCTCTGGGGCCAAGTGCTCCTCGTCAGCGCCGTCGTGCTCGCCTTCGTCTGGGCGGCGACGGAATGGACCGCGTGGCGGCTCGCCTTCCAGCCCCAGCTCGGCCACCCCTGGTTTGAAGTCCTCGGCTGGCCCGTCTACCAGCCACCGGCCTTCTTCTGGTGGTGGTTCGCCTATGACGCCTATGCGCGCGAGATCTTTGTCGAAGGCGCCTACATCGCGGCGTCCGGCGGCATCGCCGCGATCGTCGTGGCCGTCACCATTTCGGTCTGGCGGGCGCGGGAAGCCAAGCGGGTCACGACATATGGTTCCGCCCGATGGGCCGAGGCGCACGAAGTTCGGCAGGCCGGCATGCTCGGCCATGATGGCGTGCTCCTCGGTCGCTGGCACGACGACTACCTGCGCCACGACGGCCCCGAGCATGTGCTCTGCTTCGCGCCGACCCGAAGCGGCAAGGGTGTCGGCCTGGTCGTTCCAACGCTGCTGACCTGGCCGGGCTCGGCGATCGTCCATGACATCAAGGGCGAGAACTGGACGCTCACCGCCGGCTGGCGCGCGCGGTTTGGTCGCGTGCTGCTCTTCGACCCCACCAATGCGCAAAGCGCC